>Briea_p1__coassemble_794_pt1 | contig 25137 bp, 13 predicted proteins | sample Briea_p1__metabat2_low_PE_001 | metagenome-assembled genome bin Briea_p1 | reverse complement strand
TACATTGGTAATGTTGTTAGTGCGCAACTAATTCATAAAGAAACACCACCTAAGCCACAGGCCCAATCCTATACTGCTATTTCCTCAGTCTGGCCCTATCTTTGGATTAAGTTATATGTTGTTTTGTTCAGCAACCACACCATGCCCTCATGCTTTTTACCTTAAAACTGCATATAAGATAAAACTGCATATAATAATTACCATTAGCTAGTTGCACTCCTAAGTCTCAACCGTCTAATGAATGCCACTATTCGGTCATGGTTCTCCCGCTCAACCTTAATTCAAGGCACTCTAAACAACATAGCATTGGTTCTTATTGCACATACAACATTAGTGAGCATTACCAGAAGAGCTAAATCTAAGAAACACCTATCACCACCTAACATTGTTTTCTCTAATGAAGCTCTTTCTTATGAGCTTTAGCTACAGTGGTAATGTTGTTAGTGCGCAATTAATTCATAAAGAAACACCACCTGCGCTAATAGGATTGGCTAACATTTTTGAAAGGCGGAGGAGTGTGGCAGTTTTATGGTTTGTGCGGGAGCTTGTGTTTTAAGCAAGAAAAAAGGCAAGGTGAGAAGACCTTGCCTTTTTTTGGGTATTTTTTAAGTCTTTAGGAGGTAATTATTTTTCTTTAACCTCAATCCAGAACTTTTTCTCTAACTCATTGAATAACTGTTCACAACCATTGTTCTCTTTATAGGTAAGCTTAGATACTACAAAGATAGCAATAGCGGAAAGAATAAAGCCAGGAACAATAGAGTAAAGACCTAAGAAGCTGCCAATTTCCCAAATAATTACAGTAATAGCACCTATAGCCATACCTGCAATAGCGCCTGGGAGAGTCATACGAGACCAGAATACTGAGATTAAGACGCAAGGGCCAAAAGCAGCACCGAAGCCAGCCCAAGCATAAGCTACTAACTTAAGCACACCGCTATTAGGATCAATAGCAATCATATAGGCAATAATAGCCACGATTAACAACATGAAACGGCCACACCAAACTAACTCTCTTTGAGAAGCGTTAGGACGTAACCAGCGACGATAGAAGTCAGCAGTTAAGGTAGTGGAGGCTACTAATAACTGGCAAGATAAGGTAGACATAATGGCAGCTAAAATAGCTGACAATAAGATACCTGCAACCCATGGAGTAAATAATACTTGAGTTACAATAATAAAGATTTGCTCTGGATTCTTAATTGAAACCTCAGGGTGTCTCATAGAGAAGGCTACACCATAGTAGCCAATCAATACAGCACCAACTAAGCATAAGGCCATCCAGGTAATGGAGATACGACGAGCATCACCCATACCACGAACAGAGCCTGCGGCCATGAAGCGTACTAAGATGTGTGGCTGACCTACATAACCTAAGCCCCAACCTACTAAAGATAGTAAGCCAATAACGGTCATACCTTGGAAGAAGTCATCTAAACTCTCATCTTTTTGAGCAATTAGAGCATTAGCTGCCTCTAAACCACCGCAATCTAAAATCATTACGACTGGGGTTAATAACAAGGCAAAAATCATTAAGCTAGCTTGAACAGTATCAGTCCAGCTTACAGCCAAGAAACCACCGATAAATACGTAGAAAATAGTAGATACTGCACCAATGAGTAGAGCATTGTGGTAATCAAGACCAAAGGTTTGCTCGAATAAACGAGCGCCTGACACCATGCCTGAGGCGCAATAAACTACAAAGAAGATCAAGATAATAAAGGCTGCGATAATGGAACAAATACGTAATTTGTCATTAAAACGAGCAGATAAATAATCAGGTAAGGTCAAAGCATCTGAGGCATTGGCAGTAAAGGAGCGTAAACGAGCAGCCACAAACTTCCAGTTACACCAAGATCCAATGGTCAAACCAATTGCAATCCAGGCCTCTCCTAGACCATGTAAGAATAAAGCACCAGGCAAGCCCATGAGGAGCCATCCTGACATGTCAGAGGCACCTGCTGATAATGCAGTTACAAAACGACCTAAACTTCTACCGCCCAATACATAATCATTTAAAGAGTTAGTCATGCGGGCAGCTGCAATGCCAATAATAAGCATGCATAGAATATAAACAATGAAAGTGGTTGTGGTACTAAACATGAATACGTGTTACGAGCTAAGCTCACCTCATATCGCTGTAGACCCAAGCTAATGGAAAATCTCAAAATACCAACACAATTTTTAACGTAGTGAGCTTCTACTATGTAGCAAGCAATCATGCACTCTATAAAACTAAGCCAATAAACGAGCTCATGTAATATTACAAGGAAAAAGACATGGCTATATAGTTAGCTAAAGATTGTGGCTAGATTGAGGCTCATTAGCCCCCATATGCTCTAAAGTAAAATTAAAGCAATGCACTTTAAAGCAAAACGCAGACATAATAGCAAAAATGGAGACTTAATGCTTGTTAGACATGGTTTTTATGCACCATTTCAAGGCAATAAGATTTTGTTTTTTAGTTTTCTGCACTAATTTGTTAACCGTATGATGCTAAAAATAGCAATATTTTGCAGGGCTTTGCTTGCTAAGGTTAATAGCCTGATAAGAAATTAAAGAGCGTGCTCTTCTGATTGCATTCTCTTAGACAGTAATACCCAAAAGCTTGCTTGTTGTAGTTGTAATGCTATTAGGCGAACTAGCGAACGGTGCGGGCGGCAAAACGGGTGAGCTGGCGGGCAAACGAGCAAGTAATCAATCTTTATGGCTTACAAGCTTATGAGTAGGCAAACCATTTGCGGGACTGACAGGTTGGCAAGCTATAGCAATCTATATTAAGAGCTTTATAGCTGTTAAAGTTAGTTTTGGTTGACTTGGTAGTTTGTCAGAGCCATAAGGAAAGTAGAGTGATAGTGGAGATGATGGAGTGGTATTTTTGCAAACCAGCTAGAGCTCTAGCTGGTTTGCTGGTTTACAGGCTTGCTTGTTTGCAGCAAGCTTAGTTGGCAGCTAACGGACGCTTACTAAAGCAAGGCGTTCGAAGTAGTCAGGGAAGGTCTTTTTGCAGCACATAGGGTCATTGATGATAATGCTACGATCTAATGCTGCTAGAGACATAGACATGGCCATTCTATGATCGTTGTAGGTGTCAAAATCAATTAAAGTGCCTTGCTCTTTAATCTTTTGGTAATTATCACCAGTAGCTTGCACCTTAATATAGTCCTGACCCTCTTCTACTTGGCAGCCTAGCTTTCTCATTTCTGTAGCTAATGCTGCAATACGATCAGTCTCTTTAACACGCCAGCTTTCAATATTACGAATGATAATTGGTTCTTTAGTAAAGAGAGCCATAGGCACTAAGGTCATAGCTGCATCAGGCATATCGTTCATATCAATATCAATGCCCTTGAGTTCTTGAGCCTGACTTACAGCTAAATAATCATCCCCTATCTCAATGTTAGCGCCCATCTGAGCTAACACTTCAATAAATTTGGTATCACCTTGAATAGAGTCTTTACCTACGCCATAAACTTTTACTGAACCTCTAATAGCAGCCGCTGCTAAGAAGTAAGTTGCTCCTGAGGCATCGCCCTCTACTAAATAATGCTTAGGACTAATTAGGGCTTGAGGGTTAATAGTAAAGCTTACATAGTCATTATTAGCCACTTGAATACCAAAGCGCTTTAATAACTCACAGGTGAGGTTTACATATGGCTTAGAGATAAGTTCACCTTTAACCTTTAAGTTCATAGGTTTATCTAATAAGCTACCCACCATTAAAAGAGCTGAAATAAATTGAGATGAGGTATTACCTGCTACCTCTAATTCATAAGTGGCAGCTTGATTGGTATTGTTGTTTTCTAAAGCCTTACGACCAGTAATTAATAAAGGTGGATAGCCTTCATTACCTAAGTACTCAATCTTTGCCCCTAATTTGCGTAAAGCATCAACTAAAATACCAATAGGACGCTCATACATGCGATCTTCGCCTGTAAGCTTGTAGGTGCCATTAGATAAAGCTAAAGCTGCGGCTAAAGGACGCATAGCTGTTCCTGCATTACCTAAGAACATCTCAATAGTACCCTGCTCTTGAGTATTAAATACGCCACCTAAACCATTAATAATAACTTCGGTAGGATCTTGGTCATTTTCCTCAACCTTAACGCCTAACTGCTTTAAGGCTTGAATCATGACTTTAGAATCATCAGAGCGCAAGATGTTAGTAAGTTTGGTTCGACCTTCACTAAGTGCACTTAAGAGTAAAGCTCGATTAGTTAAACTCTTTGAGCCAATAAGTTTTACAGAGCCACTAATATGGTCGATTTTTTCCAAGGTCAAAGTTTCCAAAATACTAACTCCTATACACGCAACTAAGCTAAGGGACAATATTATTCCCTAGCCTAGTAATTTTAGTTTTGTTAGTCAAATGAGAGGCTAAAAAGAGCATGATATGAGCCATTGTAGAGCATTAGCAATAATAACGATTTATCAGTCGCTAATTTAAACTTATAAAGGCTTGATCTTAACTATGAGTATGGAAAGCGGTGGCGCTAGAGCCAGCCAAGCTAAGCTTGGCTTAGCTTGGTTTAGCTGGGCTCATTGTGATCTGGTTGGTCTTGAGGCTGAAGGGCTAAGAGAATTTTTTCTAGGCGGCGGAGTAGAAAATCATTTTCTCTAGGGTGGCCTAAAGTGATATTGATTAATGAAGGTAATCCCATATAGTTGAGCGGGCGAGTAAAAATGCCTTGGCTTAGCAGCGCATTATAAACATTTAAAGCATGCTCGCCAAAATCAATAGTCACACTAGAGGTTTTTGACTCCAAAATAGGCAGAGAATAATAGGAGCAAAATTCATTGTAACGGCCTCGCTCAGTATTGGTTCTTTCTACTACATAGTTGATAAAAACCATATCTGTCAAAGCTTCACTGGCACAATCTAAAGCTAACTGACTAACGTTATAAGGATCCTTTAGTACATTAATAATGCTACAGATTTCCTCACCAGATAACATATAGCCAATCCTAAGCCCTGCTAAACCATAGGCATAGGAAAAAGAGCGTATCAATACCAGATTTTGGTAGGTGTTTAATAAGCCATACAAATCTTTATAACCATAGCCCAAATAATCAATTAAAGATTCGTCCACTACTAGAATAATGTCACTTGGGATACGAGATAGAATCATCTCAATATCGGCATAAACTAAAAAAGCGCCTAAGGGATTACTAGGATTAGACAGCATAATCATGCGAGTATTTTCATTTACCGCACCTAATAGCGCCTCTATATTAGGGCACCAGTTATCATCAATACCGCTAGAGACCAAGGTAGCGCCACTCAAATTTACAGCTCGCTCTAAGATTAATGAGTTCAAGCTTGGCACCACTACATTAACCTTATCATTTAAAAAAGCACGAGCTATTAAGCTGATTAATTCGTGATAATCAGCGCCTACCGTTATATGATTAATAGCGTAGCCCTTACGCTCTTTGAGAGTTTGCTTAAAAATATAGCCACTAGCATCAGGATAGAAAGGTACTTTATCGACATAATCAGCCATGATTTTGCTTACTTTACGACTGACTCCATAAGGACTTTCACCTGAGTTAAGACGCAATAGATTCTTAGCTCCTAGCTCTTGTTGTAATAACTCAATAGGCTTGCCCATACGATAAGGCAACATCTTGGTAATACCACCATTTACTAATGAGCTAAATTGCATGCCGACTCCTTTGCACAAGCTAAGAACAAATAACATAAGAGAAGCACCAATGTGCGCTTACTATATTAGTTTAACTGATAAGTATAATATGGGGACTAAAATAAGGGGAAAGGAAAGCCTTAGCAATCAAAAATTTTTCTAGGGCCCAAAATGCAAAAAAGACTAGAAGCCTTGCGCTTGTAGTCTTGGGATTTATATATAGTAGCTTGCGATAGCTTTGATTCTTTGTTGCTATGAATTTATTCGATTATCAAAGCATGTGTTTTAGTAGGTTACATTTACAAAACATACTAACAACAGCTATGTAAGATTAAAAGGCTAAGGCGGTGCACCAAGGTGCCCTATTTGCTTATGCTAGGAAACCGCCTTAGCGTCTCACATGCTTATGGTGCTTATTATAAAGATCCAATTTTGCTCTAATAAGATACTAAATTAGCCATAAATTACACTATACTGACCAGTATTTTTAGTATACGTTTGTTTGGAACGATATTTAAGGGATTTGTTACTATTTCTCTCCGTAACATTATTTTTGTGACAAAAGTCAAGGTTTTGCAAATAAGCCATTTTTATAGCTATGATTGCTCTATTTACTTATATTTTACATACAATTTGCTCTATTTTATCAGTAAGAGCTTTGACTTAATTTTTAGCTTAGCTTTCGGGTTTTAATTGATACTTACATACAAGTTTTAATAAATAATAATTTCTGATTAAGATCTACTCCATAGCTCAATAAGTTGTACTAGATCCGTCCAAATATTGACGTATATCTATCTTGTTAAATAGCAAATAATTTTTCTAATATTGCTAAAAATATCCAAACTTTTTTACAACAATCGTTTGTAAATAATCTTCTATAGTATTAATGCCAAATTGATTTAATACAAATCCCCATGCTGGTGCACTGCGGGCCACCTGCTCTAACTCCCTCGATCGTCTAACTTTGTAAAATCAACAGAGCTTTTATATTCGCTTGCTCCAGGCCCTTAATTAACGCTACAGCTCCTGTACTTCCGCCGATTAGCCAGGCTTTCTTATAGTTAGTTAGACTGAAAATAATAAAAGCTAACAGCTTCTAACTCTTATAAAGATACCACTCCAGTTTCGACCTTAATCTTGCAGGTATAAGTTAGGCTTTGTCCTTTAGTTAACAAGGTTAGCCCAGTTTTATATGGCAAATTAATAGCATTAACAGCACTCATCTGAGGTTTATTAGGGGCACTATACACTACTAAATAGCTAGAACATGGAGAACTAATAGTAGTTAAGAGCTGATGATCCTTTTGGTAAATATAGGCCTGAGAAAAAACATTGTAAGCATGGTTAGAATATCCTCTGTAGCACCCAGATTAAAAAGCTTATAAGCAGAAAAGTCATAACACCCCTCTAAATAATCAAGAGACTGACTTTTTCCTATATTGTTGTTTGCTATAGTAGGCTCAACAGCCTTAACATCAATCCTAATGAGGTATTTTGTTTTACTAACAACAAAGATTAGGGTGAAAGCCTAGACCATAGACACGAGGCAGAATAGCGCTGTTTTAGGAGCGCAAGCATTTATGGGAGTGTTGCCTTGAAATGCTATGTTGGCAATGCAGTCAATTCATACTTAAGCGTCCAAGCTAAGCTTGGGGCTCTCTTAGAGGCTATATGACAACATACAAGTCTTGCAACAAGTGACAGCTTAGAGCTTAGAGCTGATTTGGGGCCGTGATGTTCTAGAGTTTGCAGTTCTTATGTTTTAGAGCTGTTGCCAGGATTGGGGCTTAGAATAGGCATTAGGAAAATGCTAGAGATGGAGGCAACGCTCTTGCTAAAGCCTGGCTTGAGGATGGCCTTTAGGGTTTGGACTTTGGTTTTGATTGAACTGGACTTGACTGTACTGTACTGTACTGGACTGAGCGGGAATTGCCTGGGCCATGAATGAATAAAAGGCCTAGACCACTTAGTTGGTGGGGCTAGGCCTTTTATAATAGTTTGGTGCGCCACTGGATATTAAGTGGCGCAACCAATTAATTAAGCACGACGCTCTTGAGAGTCTGGATCGAACTCATGGTCGATGTTCTTTACCTTTGGCTTGTTTAAGTTCCAGTAAGGAGAAAGCTCACGTAAGCGACCAATGATGTTTGGTAACACCTCTAAGGTACGATCGATTTCTGCCTCAGTAGTGAAGCGAGATAAGGAGAAGCGAATAGTACCGTGAGCAGCTGAGAATGGAATATTCATAGCCTGCATTACGTGGGATGGCTCTAAGCTCTCAGAGGAGCAAGCAGAACCAGAGGAGGCTGCAATACCATACTCATTTAACATAAGTAAGATAGCCTCACCTTCAATAAACTTGAAGCCTACATTTAAGGTATTTGGGGTACGATGGGTAGCATCACCCATTACAATAACCTCAGGAATAGTATTAACAATACCTTGCTCAAGCTTATCACGTAAAGCACGTACTCTAGTATCAAGCTCGTTTAAGTGGGCCTTGGCAAGCTCACAAGCCTTACCTAAACCTACAATGTATGGTACGTTTTCAGTACCAGCACGACGACCACGCTCTTGGTGACCACCATGTAAGAAAGGAATGAAGCGAGTACCACGGCGTACGTATAAAGCACCTACACCCTTTGGAGCATGTAGCTTATGACCAGAGAAGGAAAGCATACGAACCTGAGTGGACTTAACGTCTACAGGGATCTTACCTACAGCCTGAACTGCATCAGAGTGGAATACTATACCCCTTTCTGCGGCTAATTCAGATAAGGTTGGAATATCGTAAATATTACCAGTCTCGTTATTAGCCCACATAATAGAAGCTAAAGCAGTCTTATCAGATAAGAGCTTTACGAACTCGTCAGCATTTAAGTCACCCTTCTCATCAGCGTGAAGGTACTTAACCTTAACACCACGAGAGGATAAGAACTCACAAGTGTCGATAATAGCTGGGTGCTCAAGCTTAGTAGTTACAATTTCATCCTTATTCTTTTGAGTCCATAAAGATGTCCAAATAGCAGCATTATCAGACTCAGTGGCACAAGAGGTAAAGATGATCTCATCAGGATGCTCTGCGCCAATTAAATCAGCCACCTGCTCACGAGCACGGTTAATAGCCTTTTCTACAGGAACACCAAAGCCATGTTGAGAAGAGGCATTACCGTAGAAAGTAGTTAAATAAGGCATCATAGCCTCAACTACTTGAGGATCGATCATTGTAGTGGCATTGTTATCCAGGTAAATGCCGTTACCTGCACCCATGTTATTAGTATCCATCATCTTTCCTAAATCGATAATTAAGCAAGTGCTTTTGCTTATGCTGTGCTTTTTGCTTAATAGCAGGTCGCATACTCTATACTCTGCAAATTAACTGTTCACGAGCACAAGCAACATCTATATCTGTGCTCGGTTAAGGGTATGAGACCTACTTTGGAAATTCGTACAAGTGCTTATTAATAGGAATCAGCCTGTTAATAAGTTTGGCCTTTGTGCTGTGCGCTAGGCTGTAATATCTAAACAGATATTAAGCTTGGATATTTAAGCTCTTAGCCTGATCGCCTAAGAGAGCCTCTAACTTGCTCTTAACGAAGTTTAAGGTCATATCGTGCATCATGCCAGAGGCAATGTTGCCATTGAACTTAAGCTTAACATCATTGTTAGCAATGCCTTGGATCTCAATAGAAGAGCCATCAGTAAAGCCTGCATTTAACTCTTTAACTACTGAATCAACCTTCTCAAAATATGGAGACTCTAAAGTAGCAGCATCTAAAGCAGCGCCCTTGGTTGAGCAGCCACAAGACTTCTCAGTGGTAGTAGCAATCTTAATACCCTGAATTGGGGTCTGAGCAAAGCCAGGACGTGGTACGCCGCAACGCTCTAAATCAACCCAAACCTCATCGATAATCTCTTCGATGCGCATGTGACAGCTTTGGCAACCACCACCAGCCTTGGTATAGTTGGTAACCTCTTCTACAGTAGTAAGGTGGTTTTCCCAAACTACTTTCTTAATCTTATTAGCGCCAACGCCAAAGCAGTGACAGATGATTTCGCCATCCTCATCATGGATGTGCTCGTAGCTCTTGCCATGGTAGTTAGCAATAGCAGCATCTAAAGCTTCACGACCCATTACAGAGCAGTGCATTTTCTCAGCTGGTAAACCACCTAAGTAGTCAGCAATTTGCTGATTGGTGATCTTCTCAGCCTCAGCTAAGCTCTTGCCAATTAACATCTCAGTTAAAGCAGAGGAAGAAGCAATAGCACTACCACAACCATAGGTTTGGAAAGCAGCATCCTCAATGATGTCAGTAGTTGGATTGATCTTTAACATCAAGCGCAAAGCATCACCACAGATAATCGAGCCCACGTCGCCTACGGCGTTTGCATCTTCAATAACACGAGCATTACGTGGATTAAGGAAATGATCTTTAACTTTATCAGTGTAGTCCCACATAGCTTAAAGCCTCAATTAAATTTGGTGATCGACAGACAAGCTGCGCAAAAAACTGGTTAATTCCACAGCCAAGAGCTGATTGTAGCCCCTAACCAAGCTAATGACAAATTTGATGTCTTAGCCTTTAACAAAATATTAAATTAGATTCTTTAGAATCTCTGTCATTGTTCGAAGTAAAGGCGCTTGGGCCTTTACTTAACGGCTATTAATTGTACAAGAAATCTATTAATAGGTAATGCAAAGATTTAGCAGTTGCTAACCTTAATGCAACAATGAGCTAAATCAGCCCTAAATCTGACAAATATTATTGCTAATAAAACAATCAAAAAGCCGATATGTATGCACAATTTAATGATTATTATACATTATTTACAAATAGTGTTTAATATAAAAAAAACATCAATAAGCCCTCAAGCAATCTATACCCCCTAAAAGCCAAGCCTACCTCTTTTAGCCTTTACGCTTACACCCTACCTTTTATCTTTAGTTAGTAGGAGCGCAAAACATTGCTATGCCCAACTTTACTATTAGGACTAACTGTATGTCTCAGACAAAGCCGAGACTCCCACTGTGGCTTAAGCACCAGCTGTGGCTTAGGATCTACTCCAGCGGCGGCTTAAACTTAGACTTATGCATAGACATGAGCTTAGAGTGAAGAATATGGTTCATATGTTAATTTTACTTGGTGCGGGCCGTATTTGGCTTAATAATGAGGAATCAAGGCTAATGACAAACTAAGCTGATAGCCATAATAAAGGGCTATTTGCTTTAGCTAGCTTTTACCTTAGCTTTGGTAGTCACTTCAATCTAAGCTCATGGAGAGCAAGTGTTACAGGTGTTACTTTATAAGTAGCGCTCAACTGGTGCTAGATTAGCGCTAATAAGCGCTATAATGTTGAGCTCTAATTAGGATTATTATGGTAATTTTAGTAGGTTAGTTTCATGGCAGCACAAGGCAAAGCAAAAGAAAGCTTATCTGATATGGTCAATAGAGACATGAGCTTAAAAGAGCAAATGTCTTTAACCGTAAGGCTTAGTATGCCTTCTATCATGGCTCAGCTTTCCTCCATTGTTATGCAATATATTGATGCTGCTATGGTGGGAAGTTTAGGTGCTCTTGCCTCTGCCTCTATTGGCCTGATGATGGCTCCTATTTGGCTGTTTACAGGCATTTGTATTACCTCAGTATCAGGATTTAGTGTTCAGGTAGCTCACCTACTAGGCGCTAAAGATGAGGTAAAAGCCCGTATTGTTGTCAGACAAGCATATGTAGTACTAATGATTTTTGCCTTCATAGTATCAGCTATTGCTTGTTCTCTGGCTAATACCCTACCTAACTTTTTAGGTGGTTCTGATGACATCATTGGCAACGCTGCGGCTTACTTTATGATTTATATGGCTGCCTTGCCGCTCTTTCAATTAAACTTCCTCTCAGCTGCTATGTTGCGTTGCTCTGGTAATATGCTCCTACCAAGCATGATCAACATTTTGATGTGCATCTTAGACGTAATTTTTAATTTTATCTTTATTTTTGATAGCCGCACTATAACCCTTCCACTATTAGGTGAAGTTCATATTTATGGTGCTAATATGGGAGTTCAAGGTGCTGCCATTGGCACTGCCTTAGCCGCTGGTGTAACAGGCATTATCATGACTTATTGCCTGACTTTAAAATCACCATCATTGGCCTTAAATAAAGATCACGGCTCCTTTAAACCAACATTAGAAATTGTCCGCCGAGCCCTACGCATTAGCCTGCCTATTACTGCCCAGCAATTTATGATTAGTTCGGCTCAAATTGTTTCTACAATGATTGTAGCGCCACTGGGTACTATTGCTATTGCAGCCCACTCTTTTGCTATCACCATTGAGGCTATTTGCTATATGCCAGGTTTTGGTATTGGTGATGCTGCTACTACCTTAGTAGGTCAATCCATTGGTGCTCGACGTTTTGATTTAACCAAGCGCTTTGCCGTTATAACTTTAAGTTTTGGCACTTTAGTTATGGCTTTTATGGGTATGCTGATGTATATCTTTGCCCCTGATGTAATGGCCATTATGACTCCAGATATGAGTGTCCAAGAGCAAGCCGTAGCTGTACTTAGAATACAGGCCTTTGCCGAGCCATTATTTGCTGTCGCTATTGTTGGTTATGGTATTTGTGTGGGCGCTGGCGATACTTTCATTCCAAGCTTACTAAACTTTGGCTCCATGTGGCTCATTCGCCTTGGTATGGCCTACTACTTAAGTCTTGACTATGGCCTAAAGGGCGTATGGATTGCCATGGCCATTGAGCTTTCTGTAAGAGGCCTCTTATTCTTAGCGCGCCTCAAATGGGGCAATTGGATCAAGAGCTTAGCCTAAATAGTCCTACGCCCTAAACGCTACTAGCTTGGTAGCTACGAAAGTCTTCAACTTTAGGGCCTAGCCTATTAGGCAGTAGATCTTGAGAGTCTGTTGATGGATTGATCTCCTTGAAGCAACTAAAGAGGAGGCTAAAAATTGGCGTATACCCAGACAGTAAGACTCTCTCTTATGATCAGCATGAGCTAATAAAACTAGCTTTGCAATAATATAATTTGCCCCCCCCACAAGTTTGAAAAACAAATAAGCCTTAAACCATTGATGGATAAGGCTTTATCGAGGTTTTAGCTCCTAAACACTGGAGGAGTATACCTCAGGCTACAGGCCACAAGCTGCGGACGATGGCCACAGACCGCTGTCGCTGGACGCTGGACGCAGGCTGCTGGATGCAGCCTATGGACTGATACATAGCTGCCCAGGAAAGAGCAAGCTGTGGTTGATAGCTTACTGCTGACAAGTTGAGTTGGGGCTAGGCCTTGCCATGGGCATTGCCAAGGGCCTTGTTTATGGCCCTTACTACCCAAAAAATAGGCCGATATACTTATCGGCCTTAATCTTATATTAACTAATTGAGCGGCACTCAAAGCCATCATCTACAATGGCCTGCTTAAGCATCTCATCACTAACTTGAGGCTCAACTTTAACTTTAGCTTGCTTGAGCTCAAGAGAGACTTCTATTACCTGACAGCCAGCTATTGCATTAAGAGCCTTGGTTACACTTTTAACACAGTGCTGACAGCTCATACCGTCAATACCAATTACCTTTTCCATACTTTGTTCCTGATTTGAATCTAATGATGATTCTGTAGCCCTTTCTAGTGCCGAGCCTTGATTTCCATCCCCAGATAAGCCACCTACTGCTTGCTCCTGCGCTGGTGCCTGCGCTGTGGCAGGGGCTTGGCAACAGTTTTGTTGGGAGTACTGGCAATCATTTGAGGTTTGACAGCTATTGTCTTTGGCTTTAACTTCAATTGATTTTGCAGGTAAAGATAAATCTAGGGCATTTTGATTGAGCTTTTCTTTGGCCTGATCACCGCCATGCTGGGCACCGCAGTTTTGATAGTTTTCGCATTCCTTACAAGCCATGGCTTTACATTGCTTGGCTGATACTCGAGCTAAACTATTGAGTGGTTTGGTGCGCAGACGTAAAGAGTTGGCTACAACACAAAATGAACTGAGACTCATTAATAAGGCTGCAATCATTGGGCTTAGCTCTATATCCAATGGGAAGTAAAGCAGACCTGCTGCCATTGGAATAAAAGCAATGTTATAAATAAAGGCCCAGAAGAAATTTTCCTTAATATGGTCAATAGTAATACGAGATAGCTCAATGGCCTTTGGCAGAACCATTAAATCATCACGCATTAGCATCACATCAGCACAAGAGGTAGCAATATCGGTACTGCCAGCAATCGAGATACCGACATCAGCACTAGCTAAGGATGGAGCATCATTAATACCATCCCCCATCATAGCTACTAAATGGCCGCTACTCTTAATACGTTTAACTAAAAAAGCCTTATCAGCAGGTAAACAAGAGGCCTTAAAAGTATCAATACCTACTTTCTTAGCTACGGCATTTACTACGGAAATACGATCGCCAGAAATGAGTAAAGGACGAATATTAAGCACGCTTAGCATTTTGACTGTTTTACGGGCTGATTGCTTAATACGATCTGATAAAAAGAAAGAGGCATACTCTTGCTCATCATCAAAAAGATGCACTAATAAGTATTGAGCTAAGCGTTGCTCCTCGGAGCTTAAATTATCACTCTCATAAAAGTCTTCTTTCTTTTTTAAGTTTTCCTTATACACCTTAGGATGGACTTTGCTGTTCATATAATCACTACTGCCCATGTAGTACACATGGCCATCAATAGTAACTTGAACACCCATACCCTCGTTATTAGTAAAGTGCTCAACTTTAAATTCAGCTTCTTCGTTAGAAGCTAAATGTTCTTTACAGTACTGACTTAATGCTTGTGCAATAGGATGCTCAGATCTTTGCTCAATAGCATGAACTAATTGCAAGCATTGTTGCTCGGATAAAACCTCAGGCTGATGAATGTCAACTTTAGCTACACTCATGCGACCTTGGGTAATAGTACCTGTTTTATCAAATACTAAGATATCCACCTTAGATAAGGTTTCTAAAGCCTCAGGGCTTTTAAAAAGCACTCCTAATGAAGCAGCTCGTCCTGTTGCCACCATAATGGCAGTAGGAGCGGCCAATCCCAGAGCACAAGGACAAGAAACTACCAATACTGATACGGCAAAAGTTAAAGCCTGACTTGGTGGAGCACCAATTGATAACCAAATAACAGCAGTAGCAATGGCAATGAGCATTACTGCTGGTACAAAGAATAAAGAAATGCGATCTGCTAAACGAGAAATAGGAGCTTTTTGATTGTTGGCATCATCTACTAAGGAAATAATTTTCGAAAGATTAGTCTCATCACCAACTCTAGTTACCTTAAAGACTACAAAACCTGACTTTAAGAAAGTAGCACTACTTACGCTATCACCTAGTTTTTTATTCACAGGACGAGGCTCGCCTGTAATGGCACTTTCATCAAAAGAACCAGAACCCTCAATAATATAGCCATCAACGCCTATATTATTGCCAGGGCGTAACACTACCTCATCACCAACGCAGACTTTACCTAAAGGAACAGAAAGCTCTTCATAGCTACCTTGAGCATTTAACTTGCGTATTACGACACTCTCTGGGGCTAAATCATATAAAGCACTAATAGCATTAACGGCCTTATGCTTAGCCTTAGCCTCCAAGAACTTACCAACACTTACTAAAGTTAAAATTGTAGCTACAGATTCAAAATAAAGAGGGTACTCATGATGTAGATTAATCGATAGAGCGCTTTGCGGAATCAACATAAGACCAAAGAGGCTATAGAGCAAAGAAGCACTAGCACCTACTGCTACTAAAGAGTCCATATTAGGAGCTAAGCCCTTAAAGGCTTTAAAACCTGAGCTAAAGTAATGGAAATTAAGCGCAATAACCAATAAGCACAAACCCATTTGGGTATTAGCATTGGCCTCTGCTTTAGGTAATAAATCAATTCCCACCATAGGGCCCATAGAAACTATCATTAAGATAATAGTGAGCACTATTGAGGCGATGAGCTTTTTCTGAAAAGTAGCTACAGCACTAGGGTCTTCTTGCATGGCCTCAGCAATAGAGCCAATAGCATGAGCTTGATAACCTGCATTGGCTACTGCTTTACAAATATCATCAGCAGAACATACTTGATCATTAAATCTAACACCCATGGCATTTTGTAAGAGTTGTACATTAACGCCATCCACACCATCTAACTTGCTTACGGCCTTTTCAATTCGAGCCTTGCAGGCAGCGCAAGTCATACCTTTAATTGCAAAATTTTGTTTTTGCACGCTGCTCATGAATACTCCTAAAGTTGCTCTTAGAGCGTTTGCCTTATTATTACCCCTAAACTTTTTTCTTAACTTAACTTGAACCCAAGAGCCTTTTTTAGCTACGAATTAGCTCTGTTGGTTTAAGGGTCTAAATTATTCTAGGCTAATATTGTAGGTAAAAGCCTAATGAAGGGAATACATAAAAGTCTATTATTAAGGCTAGATCACATTGCTAAACTATAATATGTTCATTTTTCACAGCTACCAAAAGAAAAGCCAAGAGCTGAGACTCTTGGCTATGCACGTTAGGATCTGTCAAAAGCATTATAGCACTAAAGTTAGCTATGGCTAACTATTTTTTTAAAATATTAATTTCCAAAGCAATTTTAGCCTTGGAATCGGCCCTAGCCTTGGCTTTAACCCAAGGCCATTGGCCTGGGCCTTTGGGCCATGGCCCAAGCCAGGGCCATGGCTTGGCCAGGGCTTGGGCCTGGGATTGCTATTATGATTTGCAGCTAAAACTCTAGCTTTAGCTAAGCTGCAATTTCTTTGACATGATATTCCTTGGTTTTGACCCAGTATAGAGGACGCATGGCATTGAGCACGGCAATAACACATAAGCCCACATCACCTAAAATTGCCAGCCAAATATTGGCATAACCAAAAGCACCTAATAATAGGATTAAGGCTTTAACACCAATAACTAAAACCATATTTTGCTTGGCTAATTCAAAAGTGCGCTTGGCAAGTTTGATAGCTACTGGGATTTTTTGTAGGTCATCATTCATTACAACCACATCAGAAGCCTCTACGGCTGATGCTGAGCCAAATTGGCCCATAGCAATACCTACATCACTAGCAGCTAAAGTTGGAGCGTCATTAATGCCATCACCAACAAAGGCGACTACACCTTCTTTAGTTTTAATCTTATTAAAGGTCTGTAATTTATGCTCTGGCAATTGCTCAGCAAAATAAGAGTCAATATGACAAGTTGAGGCAATATTTTGAGCTACAGCTTTTTTATCGCCTGTAATCATATAAGAGCTAATGCCTAAAGATTTCAAGCTATCAAACATTGGCAAGGCGCTATCTTTGATTTTGTCAGCTAAAATCAAGCGGCCTAATAAAACTTGATCTTCAATGACATAAATTTCAGTACCAACTACATCGCTATTAGCAACCTCATAGCCCAGTTGCTCTTTTACTAAGGCTTCTTTGCCCACTACAATGTTATGACCTGAAATTTTTCCACTAATACCAAAACCAGGTATTTCTTTAACTTGTTCTACTTCTTTAAGAGCAACATTATGCTCCTTACAGTAGTTAACAATAGCACTGCCAATAGGATGAGTGGTTTGTCCCTCTAAAGCATAAACACGCTCTAGTAAATAATTAGTACGGCTTTGTTGCTCCTCAGAATCAAGCTTAGCCACAGCCCCCTGCTCATCAAATAAATCTATTTGTAATACAGCAAACTTACCTTGAGTAATGGTTCCTGTTTTATCAAAGGCAATAGCTTTTAATTTGGCTAGAGATTCAATATGAATAGAGCCTTTAACCATAACACCTGTTTTAGAAATAGCACCTAAACCACCAAAGAAAGACAAAGGTACGGATAAAACTAAGGCACATGGACAAGAAATTACTAAGAATACCAAGGCTCTGGTAAACCAATTGCTAAAGTCTTCATTAGGAACTACTAAAGGAACTAAAGCCAAAAGCACAGCGCAAGCTACTACTATAGGAGTGTAATAACCAGAGAATCTAGTAATTAATTCCTCAGGACGAGATTTATTAGCCGCAGCGTCTTCAATTAAATTAATTAAACGGGTAATGGAGCTGTTTTTACTATCACGAGTAACAATCAGTTCAATTACTGATCCCATATTAATAACGCCAGATGGCACTTCCTGTCCTTTGGTAAATAAGGCTGGCTCACTCTCACCATTTAAAGTGCTCATATCAATAGAGGCGCTATCTTGAATCAAAGTACCATCTAAAGCTACTGATTCACCAGCTAAGACACGGATTTTCATGCCAATCTTAACTTGGCGTGGCTTTACAATACGATCGCTACCATCCTCATCAATGACTCTAACCTTATTAGGCTTTAATTTTACTAAAGAGGCAATTTCATTATGAGAGCGCATCGCAGCATAGTCTTCAAAAGCTTTACCTACTAAGTAAAAGACCATTACGGCTAAAGCTTCAGCATAGTCTTGTAATCCCAAAGCGCCAAAGGTAGCAATAGTCATTAAAAACTGCTCTGACATGCGATGGCGAATCACTATGTCACGAAAAGCTGCCTTTAAAATAGGATAAGCAACAGCTAAGTAAACAGCATAAGAAAGCACAACAGTGAAAACTTGAGAGGTAATCACATCTGCTACCAGCAATATAATAGTGATTAAACCTGCAAGCAGCCTTAATTTTAATTGCCAAGACATGGTTTTAAGCATGGGTTACCTCCGCAATATCACTCAACTTACAAAGCAAACAAAAGATTAATAGCACTTAAACCACAACCAACTACTTAGTCACGTAAATCAATCTCGATGCCATCTTCAAAATCATTGGCAATTTTCTGAGCACGGGCTAAGATTTCTTCTTCATCAGCATCATCAGCTACTTCCATAACTAATGACTTCATAGGAAAGTTAATTTCAGCAGCACTAATAGCCTCATCTTTAGCTAACATTTGAGATAACTCTAAAGCGCAGTGTGGACAATCTAAACCTTCAATATCGCAACGTACTTTCATATTTCTTGACGCACCACCTCTGTAGTTATCAGGGGTTTTAGCGCCCTCCATGTTAAATTACTAAATATAAGCCCCATTGATAGGAATGGGCTCTTAGCCAATTAAGAGCTATAAAAAGTTAGTTTTCTAACTTATTCCAATATTTGAACAATCATTCAAATATGAATACATTATACACAAATATTTGAATGGTTGTTCAAATATTTGTATCCTTACCAAAAAAATTTTATTTCACTCCCCACAACCACCGCAAACTCCCCTTTAACCATCTTGCTTGCGCCTGTACCCATACCCATACTTGTAGCACTAGCATTTGCAAGAGCCCCCTCAACATCAGCAACAAAAGCAACAGCCCCTGCCCACTTACGCCGCAGCTACTAACTCTGCGGTCGCTGCTGCGGTCGATGCGGCGGCGGTCGCTGCCGCTGCTGCGCTTGCAGATGCGGCAACAGCGGCTGATAAGACTTTGGACAGTAGCCCTGATGTCACGCATACTGTCTATTATTTCTTATATTAAGCATCAATAACTTGCTCTTACTCTCAAGCTTGCTTACATTATGATTTATAAATTTAACTACCGTGCATGGGGAGATGATTTATGGCCCTTACTATTTTAAAGGTTGGTCGCTTTGACATGTTGCCTTATTTAGAGCAAGAACTCAAAGCACGTGGCGATTATTATGTAGACACTAAACTTACTGATACCCAAAGAGCACAGATTAGAGCTAAAACCGACATAGTGGTAGCCTCAGGCGGCTCTCAATTTCAAGCTGAGGACTTTGACAGTGCGCCAAATCTTAAGGCCATTGTTTGTTTTTCTGTAGGCTATGATGGCATTAATGTTCAAGAGGCTATTAAGCGCAATATCTTTGTCACCCATACTCCTGATGTACTTAATGATGATGTAGCCAATACAGCTCTAATGCTCATGCTTAACTGCACCCGTGAATTTAAGGCGAATCAAGACTATATTGAGCAGGGAAAATGGGGCAAGGCGGCACCATATCCACTTACCACCTCAATTGGTCATAAGAAATTAGGAATAGCTGGCTTTGGTCGTATTGGTAAGGAAATTGCCGCTCGTGCTGCTGCCTTTAAGATGGAAATTGGCTATTTTGGCCGTCATCAGCAAGAAGGTGTGGCTTATCCTTACTTTAGTTCCTTAAAAGATTTAGCAACTTGGGCTGATGTTTTGATGCTAGCAATGCCTGCTAGTAGTGAAAATAAGCACTGTGTTAATAAGGAAATTTTAACTGCTCTTGGTGCTGAGGGCTATTTAGTTAATATTGCCCGTGGTTCTATTGTTAACACCGAAGATCTTATCTACTGTCTGCAAAACAAAATTATTGCAGGTGCTGCCTTAGATGTTTATGAAAATGAGCCTGATGTACCAAGCGAACTTATGGGCCTCCCTAATGTAGCGCTCCAACCACATATTGGTAGTGCCACTAATGAAACTCGCACTGCTATGGCCCAGTTAGTAATTGATAATTTAGATGCTATCTTGCAAGGCCGACAGGTAATTACCCCAGTGCCAGGCACCAGAGCTAAGTAGCATTAATACTAACCACTTGAGATTACTCATTATTTAATAAGCCCCCTTAAGATAAGAGGGCTTTATTTTTTTAAACTCAAGATGGCAACAAGTGATAAGATCGCACTACTTTTCTTTGTCTAGCGCCATAGCTTTTTTATGTTTGACCAGGATAACTTGATGCTTAATCGTGCTGAATTTGCCCAGTTACAAAGTACCTTGCTCTCTCACATGGCACGTACTCTTTACATATTTTATATTCAGCCTATAGCTCGTAGTGGCCAGCTGATTGTTGATCCTATAGCCATGACTAAACAGCTCATTTCTATTAGCTCTTATGCCCCTTGTAATCCTAGCTTAAAGGATGTTGAGCAAGCTCTATTAGAGCTAGAGCAGATTAACCTAATTAAAAGAGCGCCTGGCACCATTTCTTGGCAAGGAGCACATGTTATCTTGCCTTTATTTGTTATGGAGACAAACTTTGTTCCTAGTAGACCATTTCAAATGTTTCCTTCTTGGCAACCAAGTGCCAGCTACCCTACAGTAGCACTGCAAGCTGGTTTAATTGACTATCATTACCAAGACCATGAGCTACAAAGTTTTATTAGTTTCTGGATCACTCGAACTTTAAGCCGCAACCAACAGGCTTGGGAGCGCTCTTTTGTAATGCGCTTATTAAAAGTAAGATCCGCTCAAACTGTTAAGTCTTATGATCGTAAGAATAATGACAGTAGCTTTGCAGGTTATAGCTCCAGTACACAACCAAATGCTTATGTACCAAACCCTTTAGCCTATAATCAAAGCACTCCTTCCTATACTGAGAGTGAAACTGAGACTTATGATGAGAGCTATGGTTCTTACGATATACCAAGCTCCATCTTTAACTCTGACTACGAGCAAACTCCACCTATTTTTCCTAATCCATTTAATGATGGCCCGCTATCTGGTAATGCCTCATCAGGCAATGTCCCTTATCAGTCAGCTAAGGCTCAAGGTGGCTTTAATAATTTTTCCAAGTCACAGCAAAATATTCCAGAGCGCAACAGTGCTATTGCCAAATATGCTTATAAAATGAGCGAGGCAAAACTTAGAGACTTGGAACGTCGTGAAAGAGAATATAACGAAAAGCGCAATCAAATTGATTACAGCGCCCGCTCTGAGGACACCAAACGCCAAGTAGCTCAAATGCTGTCTCTAACCAACCACCATCAACAAAATTTAGACCCTACAACTAACCAAGCTCCTCAATCTAGCTCAGCGCAAGCTATGGCACAGGCACAGGCCAAAGGCCAGGCCCCTGCACAGGCCCTTGCGCAGGGGCAGAGGCTGGCCAATGGCCAAGCTCAAGCTCAAGCGCCAGTTCCTGCTGCCACTAGTGCAGCTCCAACTGGTGCTAAAGCTGGTGCTACAGGTCAGGTGTTGCCTGCTGATAAGGCTAATGTTGACTATGGTGCTATGAAGGGTCAAGCTGGTGAACAAGCTTTGCAGATGCACTCAGAGCAAGGTTTACAGCAAAGCGGAGAGCAAAGTGGTGAGCCAAGCTGTGAGCACAAGATGGTAGCTAATGAGCCTGATTTTGGCCAGCAAGTTGTATCATCAGAGCAAGCTGTAGAACATGAACTGGATAACCCTGTATATCAAAGCCGCTCTGAGAGTAGTTTTGATACTGGCGGTGGGGTTGATATGCAAGAGTTGTATGCTCGCTATGATAGTGTTTATACCAAGCATAACGATCCTAAGAGTAGAGTTAATAAACCTACTTTATTTGCCTTGGCTACAGGTAAAGAAGACTTTGAATCTATAGCTCCAGGATATACAGATCCCGAACTACAAGAACAAAAGCGACAATTAGCTACAGGTCAAGAACAGGCCTTATACTCTGGCTATGAGCCTTTAACTGTTGCTAAGGACTATACTCCAAGTAAAGTTAACGATAATATTAATAGCTCTTTGTTAAATGAAGATAGCAGCTGCACCGTAGCTGATGCTGGATTATTGACTACAGCTGAGGCTATGGAAAAAGCCTTTTTTGGCTCCAGTGCACGTACACTTAGCCCTAATGAGCAAGAGCAAGGCTTACAATCTTGCCATGAGGGCAAGCCACTATCTGAAAGTGCTGCTTACTGGTGTGGAGCTGAGGAAAATTTAGAGCCAATTAGCTCTGAGCAAGAACAATTTGGAAGAACTATAGAAGGTACTGTAGGTAATACTGCGCCTCAAGAAACTTTAGAAACTTTAGAGCAGCCATTTAATAATGCTACTGAGGCTAGTGCTGAGCTTATCACCCCTATGGACTTGTCAGCCCCTATGGACTTAACAGGTAATATGGCAGAACTATCTAGCAATAGTGACCTTACAGGGGCAACATGGTCTAGAGACCATACAGAACCTACTAATCCTACTGAGTTTACAGAGTTTGATAAGACTGCTGGCGCTGCAGCTGGTGCAACAGCAGCTGCTGCGGCAGGAATTGCCAGTGCTGATGGAATTTCTGGGGCTTCTTGGGCTAATGGAAGTACGGCTGCTAATGTATATGGTTGGGCTAATGAAGCTATGGAAAGTTCAGGGGATGAGAGTTGGTATATTAGTGAGCCCTCTGTAGAGGAAAGAGCCACGCAGGGTTTTGATAAATCTTTTTTAGCCGAGCTTTCATCAGAATTTAAGAAAAATTAAAATAAGACTGTGATTATTAATTTTTTTCGCTTTTGTTTTTTTTGGGAGAATTGCTTGTGAGTGATCTAATGTTACATGCAAAAGGACGCTGTCTTGATCTTTCAACTCCTAAGATTATGGGTATTTTAAATGTTACCCCAGATTCTTTTTCTGATGGCGGCAAATTCTTAGGCTTTGATCAGGCGGTAGCTCAAGCTCGTCTCATGGTTGAAGCAGGCGCAGCTATTATTGATGTTGGTGGTGAGTCCACTAGACCTGGTGCCGATTTAGTTCCTGTTGAGGAGGAGCTAAGACGTGTTGTGCCTGTGGTAAAAGCTATTGCTCAAGAATTGGACGTTATGATTTCTGTAGATACCTCTACTCCAGAGGTTATGCAAGAATGCGTAGCTGCTGGTGCCCACTTATGGAATGATATTAGAGCGCTACAGCGTCCAGGTGCCGTAGAAATGGCAAGCAAGCTTGATGTAGCTGTATGCTTAATGCATATGCAAGGCGATCCTAAAACCATGCAGATCAAACCTACTTATACCAATGTAGTACAAGAGGTTACTGACTTTTTACATGAAAGAGCTCGTGTTTGTGAGCAAGCTGGTATTGCCAAAGATAAAATCATCTTAGATCCTGGCTTTGGTTTTGGAAAGAATGTAGATGAAAACTATCAGCTACTTAATAATTTAAGCAAGCTTACTCAAGGCACTGACTATTGGCTTTTATCTGCCCTATCTCGTAAGTCTATGATTGGTGCTGCTACAGGCCAGAGCATCGCTGCCGATCGTGTAGTAGGATCAGTATGTGCTGCTTTCTACTCCTTTATGCAGGGAGCTCATATTGTAAGAGTACATGATGTTCAGGAAACTTACGAAGCTTTACAAGTTTTCAACGCTATCGAAAAATATCGTTAATTTACTAAGTTTTTCTAAATAGAACATAAGGCACCAAGAAATAAGATTTTCTTGGTGCCTTTGTTTTAGCTCAGTGATGGGGCAAAGCAATTATTTTTTTACAAAGAACTGTAAAAAAGCTTATTTTTGCTGTATTCTTTGCGCTCACTTTGTAGTTAGCGATAGCTTACTACATTTTAGTCTAAAGTTTTTTAACTTAGAGGAGCTTTACTTATGTTAAGTACCATAATTATGGCTACCATAGTACCTGCACTATGCTCAGCCCTTGTAATTTTTATGATCCCTCATTCTATTTTAGGTCGTATGGGTAAAGCTTTAAGCTTAATTGCTACAGGTTTATTACTTACTTTAGCTTTAACTCATCTTTTGCCAGAGGCCATTGAAGAAGGTCACGATATCCATGATATTGGCCTTACCATTTGGCTTACTATTATGGTTCTCATTGCTATTGAGATGTTCTTTAATAGCAATCATAATGCCCCTACTTGCCCTGTTTGCACTAGCACTCACCACTCTTCTACCTGCCCTGTTTGCCAAAACGGTGCACCTCATGTTCATAGTGCTAATCAAGACCATACTAATTCAACTATTATCAATATCTCTCGCCCTATTAATTTAAGCCTTATGAGCGTCCACCCAGCTCCTGCTCATGAGCATAGCCATGACCATGGCAGCTGCCAGGAGCTAGGGCACGATCATAGCAATTGCCATGATCATGAGCACGGCCATGAGCACCCAGATAATCGCTCAACCTTACACCATTTAGGCCATAGCCATTTATTTTCTTTAAAAGCTAGCGATATTGAGCAGGCTCATAAAAAAGCCAAGGAAAATGAATCTTTAGGTACAGGATCTATTAAGCGTGGTATTGCCAATGGTGGTGCCCCTATTTTAGCTGGCTCTATTTTCCACTCTTTATGTGATGGTATTGTGATCGCATCTTCTTTTATGGTGGACTTTCAAGTAGGCATAGCCATTACTGCCGCTATTATTGCCCATGAGATGCCTCAACAAATTAGTAATTACATCCTAATGCTTAACTTTGGCATGAGGCGTTTGCAAGGCTATATTGTTAACTTGGTAGCCTTACTAGGCTCACTAATTGGCGGTATTTTGTTCTATAACATCTTAGATAAGGCCCACTCTATTCTACCTTTTGCCCTAGCAGTAGCTGGTGGCAGCTTTATTTATGTAGCCCTATCAGATATCTTGCCTCGTATTAATAAGCCTGATAACAAGCGCCGTATGATTATTAGCTTTGGTTATTTGTTCTTAGGTGCCATATTAGCCATGTTCCTAAGTCATCACCACTAAGAGCAAACTACCCTTAGGGAGCTAGGGTTTCCCCATGATTTCCTAATTAAGAACGGTCAAGCTAAAAAAGCTGACAAATAACTTAT
>Briea_p1__coassemble_781_pt1 | contig 25745 bp, 19 predicted proteins | sample Briea_p1__metabat2_low_PE_001 | metagenome-assembled genome bin Briea_p1 | reverse complement strand
TATAGGGTATATTATAAGCTATAGTTTTATCTAAATCTTTATTTCGTTTACTATAGTATTATGCACTTGATTCATAATTTAGGCTGTGCCCAGAGAGCAAATCTGCTAAAAACGTCTCAAGAAAAATTCTATTAAGCTAAGAGGATCACATTATTTGTGATCTATGCCCATTTTCTAAGCTTAATCTGATAAGCTAATTAAATAGTATGGTTAGTTGTCATACTGGACTGGACTAGACTAGTAGTATGTTCTGATTTAATAATTAGGTTTATTAAAGAAAGATTATCGAAAATATTGTTTTATCACCATGTACACAGATCAATCTTTAACTCATAATCACGGACTTAATAGTAATTTAGAAGTCGCACTTTACAATAACCATGCTCACTATCAGCACTTATACGATTTAATCGCTGAGCTTAAGAGCTATGGTACCTATACTATAGGAAGTGATGAGCCCTTAAGTGAAGAGCTGCAAGATAAGGTTGATCAGACTATAGTAGATTATCTTAATGGCACACATTTATTTATGTGCTTTAATCCTGAGGTTAACAAAAACTCCAAGATCTACCCTCCAGAGGGTTCATTATGTGGACTATTGAGCCTTAGTATTAAAGAAATTCCTGTTCATGAGCCTAAAAGCGGCATTGATGCTATGCAAAGCACCATGCTTACTATTACTGCGCTCAAAGGAGCCATGCAATCAGCCTCTAAAGGCGACTTTGACCTTTCAGAACACTTTAAGGCCGTCTCAGCACTCAATCCAAGCCTTACTCAAACGAATACTAGCTATGATATTGCCTCTACTACAGCGCAAGATACTACCTCTATTGCAGACTCTACCACAGCTACTGACAGCTCTTTAGAGGGCCAAAGTGATACCAATCAAGAGGCCGCATTATCTGATCCTTCTAGCTTAAGCACTAGCACCAATCAAAACTCCATGTTCGACCATATATCCTCTGAGGACTTAAAGGCCAAGGTTGCTGCTGCCCAAGCTACTTTAGATGCGCTCAATGCCCTTAATGCCCAAAAAGCAGCCCAAGAGCAAGCGGCCCTTGAGCAGGCCCAAGCCCAAGAGCAATCACAAGATGGCAACAACTCAGATAGCTCAGATTCAGCTAAAGAGCATAAGGACGAACAAGCCAAGCAAGAGCATTATTGCTTTATTAATCGTGTTTACATTCGTCCACAAGAGCGCCATCAAGGTGCCGCCACTAAGCTTTTAGAACAAGCCATTAGCTTTGCCAAAGAGCAAGAGTGCCAGCAAATTATTTTAAGCACCATTGCCACTTACCAGTCTGCGCTTAATCTTTACCAAAAGATGGGCTTTACAGAGCTTGACCCTAATAAATTGCCAGAAAACATTAAAATCAAAGCCCGCACCATCTATTTAGGCCTTACCCTCCAAGAACCAGAAAATAGCCACGCCTAATCATGCCAGGCTGCTAAGATATCCATGGCCAGGCCTGGCAAGGCAAGGCAAGGGCAGTCCTTGCCAATCTTTGCCAGGCCCGATCTGAACAGATAGATTTGAATAAGCTTAACAGGCACGATTCCTAAATTGAAAAGATAAACCCAGCTAAGCTTTTGCAATTTTGGCTAGGCTAAGCTGGGTTTTTAGAAAGTCTTTAGATAAGTGAGTTGATTAGGCCTGAGCAGTAGCAATAGAAGATTGGGCTGCATTGTTGGCGCTTGGATTTTGATGCTCTGGCTCTTGGGTGAGATCTTTAAAGTGCTGCTCATGCTTGCGATAGAACCAGTACATAGAAAGAGCACCAATAGTAGTGAGCATGGCTCCAAATACAGTGATATAGCTCATGGACATATTGTGATCTAAAGGAATACCACCTACATAAGCACCCAGAGCATTGCCTAAGTTAAAGGCAGCCTGAATCATAGAAGCGCCTAATAATAAGCCGCCTGGGGCTGTTCTTAAAATAGATACTTGCTCAGGAGAACCTACGGCAAAGAGCATACCTGCAATAAGGCAAACTAAGATTAAACAAGCAATGGTATTTTGACCAAAAGCTGCTACTCCTAATAAAGCCAATACAGCAACTACCTGGCAAATAGTAGCAATAATGCCTGGAGTGTAGCGATCGCAAAGTCTACCAGAGACTAAATTTGCAATTACCATACATACGCCCATAGCACCCATCACAATGGATACCTGACCTAAAGGCACAGAGGCAAAATCTGTAAGAATAGGACTAATGTATGATTGCATGCAGAAAATACCTGCATTACCAAAAGCAGTAGCACTTAGTACTAACCAAGGAGCAGGATGCTTTAAGAAGACAAATTGACTCTTAAAGCCATTATCAACAATCTTACCTACATCACGGATAAAGAAGATAGCACTTAATAATACGATAATGCCCCAAGCACCAATAAAGTAGAAAATAATACGCCAAGTGAAGCTATGAGCTAAAGCAGTACCTACTGGCACACCAAAAATATTGGAGATGGTCATACCTGCGATCATAATCGCAATAGCGGTAGTACCTTTACCACGGCTAGCCAGACGCTGAGCAATAATAGAACCAACACCGAAATAAGCACCATGAGGAAGACCTGCAATAAAGCGAGCTGCCAGCATAGTCTCATAAGAGCTAGCAAAACCAGTTAGAGTATTGCCTACAATGTGGATCACAATCATTAAGAGCAAAATAGTCTTAAGCTTAACTGCCCTCATTAAGATAATGCAAAACACACCAATGGCCACACCTAAAGCATAGGCTGATACGCCATTACCACTTTGTGAAAGGGTAATGTTAAAATCCGCTGCCCAATAAGGTAGTAAGCCCATGGCTACGAACTCAGCAATACCTAAACCTAAGGTACCAAAAGCTAAAGCAATTAAACCCTTATAGCTCATATTAATTAAAATCCAAAAAACAAAAAACGTACACTACAAAGTAAACTACTTTACAAACGATTTAAATTTACGCTCTATTCGCCTCATTTAAAGGCCAATAGCAAAGGCTATTTTGGTGATAATAAAATCAACAAAAATTATAAAGCTCCTGCTAAAAATCAAGTTTGCTCCATGCTGTTGTTGTACCAGGATTCTATGGATAAGCAAATGACAATATCAGTCAAGTAAGCTTAATTTGACCATATTTAAGCGCAATAAGGGCCAGAAATTTCAGCCCTCTTAAATCAGCGCTAATTTTAACAAAACGCCTTTAAAAAAAGTGATCTTTATCAAAAAAATAACTTAAGCACCCAAAAGTGATCATCTATCACCTCTCAAAACGTGCACGCACACACTATCACTAAAACTCTAGCCCCTATATGAGCAAGCTTAGCTACGTAAAATTCAACCAAGATAAAGCTCTAAAGATGAGAGAGGTTAAGAAAAGAAAAGTGAAAATTACAAGGCTGTGTCATTAACTATAAGATGAGATAAACAGAGCCCCTCAGCATTAAACCTTTATGGAAAGCTGCACACCCATCAAAAGGCCACCTCACAGCCTTTACCCCCGCCCTAATGCCCTTACAACGTCAACAGATAATTGATAAACAAGATGCATTGATCCAACACAATAAAAAGAGGATAAAAGAAGCGGCCTTATCCTCCTCTCTTATCCTCTCTTATCCTTTGCAGGATAGTACCAGCCCTGCTTTGCATAGACTGGCTTAAAGTTGCCACACCACCTACCTAACCTAACCCAAACTTACCTAAGCTAATTTTGTTTAGCATTTTAAGCTAATCACCGCCTTGGTAGTGTTTTGCCCATTGCACTTATTGTGCAAGATGCCAAATGGCTCTATGGCTGTTAGGCTAGCTTGTTTGCTAGCAAGCAATCTTGTTTATTTGCTAGCTGGCTGGCTTGGCAATGGCCTTAATCTTGAAATTAAACGCTTTGAGCTTGGTTGTTAGATTGCTCTTCATGCTGTGAGTCATCGTCATGTGCGGTATCTTTAAACAGCATCTCATGTTTTCTAAAGTAGATAAAGAGAGACCAAGCACCAATGGCCGCTAAAATAGCGCCAAAAATAGTAACGTAGCTTAGATGCAACTCAAACTCGAAAGGAATACCACCAACATAAGCACCAACGGCATTACCTAAGTTAAAGGCAGCTTGTACCATAGAAGCACCCAATAATAGACCACCAGGGGCTACGTGTAAGATAGCAACTTGCTCTGGAGAAGAAATGGCAAAGAGCATACCTGCTGCAATACAAGCTAAGACAATACAAACAACTGGGTTTTGGCCAAAGGCAGCTATACCTAAAAGTACAAAGATAGTTACAAATTGGCAGACAAAAGCAACTTTACCCGGAGTGTAGCGATCGCACAAGCGTCCTGAGACTAAATTAGCAATTACCATGGAAACACCCATAGCAGCCATTACTGCTGAAACATATTGCAATGGTAAACCTGCATAATCAGTAAGTAGAGGACTGATATAAGAGTGCATACAGAAGATACCTGCATTACCAAACATGGTTGCACCTAATACTAACCAAGGAGCAGGATTCTTTAGGAAAACAAACTGACCTTTAAAGCCTGTATCCTCAATCTTACCTACATCACGTACCCATAAGATGGCACTGACTAAAACAATAATGCCCCACACAATTACTAAATAGAAAATAGTACGCCAAGATAAGCTGTGAGCTAGAGCAGTACCTAAAGGCACACCAAAGATATTGGATACAGTCATACCAGCTACCATGATAGAAACAGCACTGGTTCCCTTACCCTTGGTAGCTAATCTTTGAGCGATAATTGAGCCTACACCAAAATAAGCACCATGAGGCAGACCTGCAATGAAACGAGCTCCTAGCATAGTCTCAAAAGTTGGAGCAAAAGCAGTTAGGACATTACCTAAAATATGTACCAAGATTAATAAGACCAAAATAGTCTTTAGCTTTAAGGTACGCATAAAGATGATAAAGAAAGCACCAATAGCTACGCCTAAAGCATAAGCAGAAATGGCGTGACCACTCTGAGCAATAGAAACATTAAAATCAGATGCCCAATATGGAAGCAATCCCATAGCAACATATTCAGCAATACCCAGACCTAAAGTTCCAAAGGCCAGAGCAATTAAACCTCGAATTAGCATTTACTAACGCCTCAACAACAATTACAACTTTAATGAGCACACCAGAGCACGATCTACCGCCCGCCCATACCAACTTAGCTAAGCTCAATAATCATAAACTTAGCTTCATAGCACGGCATTGCGCCATAAAGTACAGCACATAGAGCATATCTCTACTCATTACAGCCACTCACAGCAATTTTTTAAAGACAAAAAAAACTGCCCAGCAACTCAAGCTTGCGCTTGAGCTTTTTCTAGATCTTTTAGAAAAACTCATGATTACGCACCCTTACCTACTCTTATAAAGTTGTCCCCTCTCAAGATTAAGCTAATCTCTTAGAGAAACACCAAATACCCCCTTAAGGAGTAGTAACTTAAAAATAAGCATACGTTGTAAAGCCTACTTGGCTCTTTGATTATCTTACAAGCACTAACATCAGCTAATTTTGGCACCCAGACCAAATAACTATATTAAGATAAAGGCTAATAAACTTGGAGCTTCTAACAAGCACTAGTATGGCAGCTAATTCTAGCAAATTCATTTGTTAGTTGAGCGTCAAGTTTGCTTATGCACCATTACTACCCACGCTAAACAATCACTACGGCCACAACTGCAATCACAATTGCAACCACAAGAGCAACTGCATAATACAAACGCACAAGCCTTAAATTAAGCTCCTAATTAAAAACATCTTGATGATGCTGGGTAATGTTTGGGAACAGTCCTATGCTTTGCCCTGCTTCTCTACCAGATTTAAGCTAATAAAGCTTTTGTAAGCAACAAGCTAATTTACTCGCCCCTAGCCCTTATTTAAGTAAAGCAAGACCACCTCAAGCAATACCAACTTAAGCACCACCTTTATCGCCTTACCTACCATAGCAATCACAACAAACTTGATAAGCACAGCAGACTGTTTGAACCCTTACTTAAACCCCTAACATTTGGAATCTATCGCCCTGCTCTTGCTTACATTCTTTATACAAAAGCCAATCTTATCCCATCCTAGATCATGCTATGATAGATATCGTTAGTATTAGTAGCCTTTTGTTTTTTTGTAGAAGAATTATGAATAATTTTGCAGCTATAGACTTTGAGACCGCCAACTTTAATCGCTCTAGTGTTTGCTCAGTAGGCGTAGTGATTTACCAAGATGGCATCAAGGTCGATGAAATTTACGAATACATTAAGCCCGCACCTTGTCACTTTGAGCAAAGATGCATTGATGTTCACGGCATTTTGCCTTTTCAAGTAGAGAATGCCCCTCTATTCCCTCAAGTATGGGCTAAGATTGAACCTAAAGTGGCAGGACTACCATTAGTGGCTCACAATATGTCTTTTGACCGCTCTTGCTTGTTCAAAGTTTGCGATTACTATGGCATGCCTCATCCAGACCATGAGTACTTATGCACATGTCAGGCTGCCAAAAGACAACTACCAAACTTACCAAACCATACTCTTGATACTTTGGCTTCTTACTACAAGATCAGCCTCAACCATCACCACGCTCTTTCTGATGCTCAAGCTTGCGCCCAATTAGCTCTACGCTTACTCTAAAGAGTTTAAAACCTTGCTCAGGCTCTGCTCCAACCACGCTTAAGCCTGAGCATAACACCCATCTGACCAATAATAAGGCTAACACTCAATCCTTTAGACCCAGCATCAAGCTATCATTGCCTCCTAACCACCAAACCAGCCCAGCGCAGCCCACTAATCCTTGCCTTCTATTACTTAACTCTTGCCTTTGCCTCCACTCCAAGCTGTTAAAGTGCTCATGACAAGCCATGCCAAGCACAAGCAATATTGCTTTTACCTACATAGTGTAATCTCTAGCTGGCCATTGTTACTTGCAAAGCTTAGTTGTTAACAAAGCTAATTTGTTAGCAGCTTTGCTCAGGCAACAAACTCTAATAGCTGGTTGCAACTTTTTTTGCCAAGATGTGATCTACTGTGGTTTAATTTAGATGGCTGAATCTTTATGATAATTATTATCTGTTAGGTGAATTGAAGGAATTTTGTATGAGCAGAAAACCCGTTGATCTGTCTGATAATCCTAAGTTTGGCGGCCCTATAGGTATTACTCCCTTAGGAGGATGCACTCAATGTAAGGATTGTTGCTTTCAATTTCCAGATCCTGAAAATGCCCGTAGCAACGACTATCTCAAGGCCATTTGTATGATTTATACCCCAGAGCGTGGTATGAAGCCAGTTGGGGTAATGAACGATGAGGCAAAGTGCGAATACTTTGATAGTCTGTCCCAGTTTTTATCTGAACACCCTAATTAGCAGCTGCTCATTATCATCAGACTTTTGCTTGTAGATTAGCATACCTGCCTGCTCAGGTAAGGCAGCCCTAGGCTTATTGTCTGAGCTATCAAGGGCCTTAATTGCCTCTGTAGATGGCTCTTGCCCCTTTGCTGGCATCGCCATGAGGCTTGCTTGCTTACTTGGTAGCTTATCAGCCTTACCTACTGATTCAGGTGCTATCTCAGCTGTTGCGTTCGATAAGTCCTTAAGAATCTTATCTACAGACTGATCTAATCCTGGGACAATGTTCTTTAATACCGAGTTTAAAGCTTGCTTGCTTTTATCCACTATACAATTGCAGTCGCTATCATCACACAGGCAAGCGTTGTTTAAGTCCGCATCAAGCTTATTGGCAGTAGACTCCCCTAAAGCAAATTCATTAGGGTCAAAATCAATATTATTAGCACGCAAGAGAGCCTGGGCTTTATCAAGCTTTGCAAGAGCTTTATCTAGCTTTGCTTTAGCCTCATTATTCTCGTTAATAATGGAAGCTAATCTTGCCTCTATCTCAGAGCCAATCAGTATACGTGCATTCCTAATCATGCGCTCTTGCATTGAGTCGCATTCTTTTTGATTTTCAGCAAATAAGACAGAAGAATCATTGATGTTGGAATATGAGAAACTACGAACATCAATTGAAAATGAATTACTGTAATACTCCTTTTTTAGATCTCTTATAGCAAAAGCTAAATCATGAGTTGAACAGGTAAAATCAGCTCCATCATTGATATGAGCATAAGTAGCTTTTGCAATATCGTAGAGCTCTTGCTTGTTCTTTGGAGGTCGTTTTGTTGTGTTAATAGAATTGTTCCAAGCATCAATTAAAAAGGCCCTATTTGCCAGTGCTTTTTTGCCTACCATAATCACCATCTCCTAAAATTAGCAATAATTAGCAATCGTTTTGGCTAGTTTTGGCTAGTTTTTAGATTTGAATTAATAGAGGTCACTAATCTTAATAGCAACATTATGCCTTTTAATTGTATATATTTATTTCTTAATTGGTAATACAAAAACTTATTTGCGTGATATCGATCTCAGTAAACAAGATATATAAGGCATTTTAGAAGAGGTGATGAGTGAGCAGTGTAAAAATAAATCTAATTGAATCTCTTAATACACTAAGGGGCAATAATGGTTAATAATGGCTAACGTGTCCTAACTCATAGCTGTAGTAATATGCTCCTAGGAGTAGTTAGGACACTAAACTAAAAGTTCTCGATATCCCCTTCAAGTCATTAGTCAGTCATAGTTAGGGACTTTTAATGGTTTTTTAGCTAAAAATGCCAAGAAATTACGCAATTTTGTCCAGATTCAGCCAATTTTAGCTTTCATGATAGAGCCAGGAAAACCTACCATGCCTTCATTCCTTTTCTAAGGAGCTTTGTTTCAAGAGGGCATAATAAGAGGAGCATACTGCTTAGCAAATGATGATAGGAGCAGTAGTAATAATCTTAGCTATGGTATTTTTTACTTAGTAAGCACCAGCAACTACTTAAGACTGCCACTATTACTGCATTGAACGATAATGCTCCCCTTTATTAACGATAAAGGCACAAATTGCGTTTTAGGCACTTTGGTAAGACCTTAGGCTTTAGCTGATATTGCAATGGCGGCAATAGTCTTAGTATTAAGGATTAGCTTTGCCCTTGCAAAGGAGTTGTTTGTATGTAGATAAACATACTTGTTTGCTGAGGCAAGTCAGAGTCAGACTTATTGTCTAAGCTATCAAGGGCCTTAATTGCTTGTTTAGCCATTTCTTGCTCTTTTGGTGGCATGGCGACAAGGCTTGCTTGCTCGCTTGGCAACTTATCAGCCTTACCTACTGATTTAGGAGCTATCTCAGCTGTTGTGTTCGATAAGTCCTTAAGAATCTTATCTACAGATTGATCTAAGCCAGGTACAACGTTCTTTAATACAGCATTTAAAGCTTGTTTGCTTTTGTCCGCCATACAATTACAGTCGCTATCCTCACAAAGGCAAGCATTGTTTAAGGCCGCATCAAGCTTATTAGCAGTAGACTCCCCTAAAGCAAATTCATTAGGGTCAAAATCAATATTATTAGCTCTTAAGAGAGCAAGGGCTTTATCAAGCTTTGCGTTAGCTTCTTTGTTTTGAGCCACAATAGAAGATAGTTTTGAATTAATGTAGCTACCTACAACCAAAGAAACAGACTTAATCAAATAGTTTTGATAGTCCGTTGCCACTCTTGTAAGCTCATTGCCCAACTCATCAAGAGTTCCAGTAATATCGCCACTAGAAGCAGCATGGGGATCATAACGGGAGCTGCTCAAAAGGGTATTAGGATTTGAGCTTTTATAAATCTTCTTTAACTCATGAACACAAGCAGCTAGATCACCAGTAGAACAAGTAAATATACCGCCATTGTTTAGCTTTGCGTAATAATCCTTAGCATTAGCATACAGCTCTTGTTTGTTAGATGGTGGACGTTTTGGAAAACATGAAGACCAAGAAGAAATTAAAAACTTTCTATTAGCCTCGACCTTTTCTGAAAGTTTTGGATTTTCTTTATTATTATCCATACAACCCCCTATGTTTTGACTTGAACTAATAAAGACTATTAAGTCTTACTAATGTCCTTAGTATCTTTTTGTATTGAAGATATGTATTGATAGCTTACTAATATAAACAGCTTTTTTGCGTGATACTGATCTCAATAAACAAGATATATATGCCAATTTATAAAACATGAGGCGCAATCCAATATTTAATACTAGGCAGGTACTAAAAGTTACTAATAACTAAAGTGTCCTAAAATCTAATTATGAAGTATAGCAAGGTACAAAATACCAGCCTACGATAAGGCCCTTTAAAGTGATTAATTTGAGGACTTTTGATGTTTTTGGGCTAAAAATGCCAAGAAATTGCGCAATTTTGTCCAGATTCAGCCAATTTTAGCTTTCATGTTAGAATCAGAAAAACATATAACGCCGTCATCCCTTTTCTAAGGAGCTTTGTTTCATTAGGGCATGATAAGGTGAGCATACTGCTTAGCTCAAGCTGAGAGCAGTAGTAGCATTCTGAGCTATAGGATTTTACTTAGCCAGCAACATCAAATACTTAAGGAAGCTGCTATTACTGTATTGAGCAATCATGCTCACTTTGATAAGCCTTAAGAGTTGTAGCAACAAATTGTGTTTTAGGCACTTTGGTAATACCGTAGGCTTTAGCTGATATTGCAATGGCGGCAATAGTCTTATTATTAAGGGCTAGCATTCTATTTGATGGGGCGTTTTATGTTTGCTATTAAGTTGGCATGCATATGCTTTAGGAGGATGTGATTATGAACGATAATCTCAAACAAGACACTAACACCATGTTGGCTGAGATTGAGCCCTACTTTGAGCAGATACAAGAGTATTTGCATTACGATGAAGAGCAAAGGCTCTTAATTTGCGTAATAGGCTCTAATGCTCGAGCTAATAGCCAAGTAGTCTCCCTGCTCGAACAAAAGCTTGAGTGGCCAGAAAAGCTTGCTAAAAGTAAAGATTCATTCATTAAACAATGTGATCTGATAGGTAGTTCTCAAGCTAATCTAGCAATCATTCAGAGCCAGTTATTAAAAACTTGCTCTGCCATAATTTGGGTTAATGCCTCTAGTTCGCCTGTTTTTAGCGATATCGAATTAATCGCCTTGGAGCATTTAAGGCAAACACAAAAAGAGGATTACATCCTTGATCGCTTGGTAATTCTCTGCCCTAACTTGATGGTCAATAGCAATGATGCGTCTATCTTAAACTTAGAGCTTATCCTGAAAAAGGAGAACATATTATCTAAGTCTAAAAGTGTTAGGTTGCTTGATTTAAATTTAGACGCTGACGATACAGCAGTTTTGCAAAAGCTCAGAGAGTTGCAAGATATTATTTTGGCTGCAAATGGGCAAGCAGACCTGTGTAAAACACGCTTGCGTATTACTATGGCCCATGCTGAGAAATATATTTCCAATACTCTCAACTCCTATCATCGCAAAATTATTGAAAAGATTATTCTCTATTCACCACAATATACTGAGGCATGCCTGCAACTTAACCTATTAGATGAACGTATCGAGCAATTACGTGAAATTACCACTAGCCTTGATAATTACGATTACGATTATCTTTTGGGAGATCTAGTTCTAGTTAATCCTCAAGAGGAGGAAGAGGAAGAGGAAGAACTAGAGCGCTGCTATACTCAATTCGATAAGCAGGAAAAAATAATTGATGATCTCTATAAGCGTCTTTATCGTATTTTCCCTAGCTACCCTAACTTGCAAAAGCTGCCTAAAGAGCTAACTCCGCTTAAGCCTCATTTTGCCAAGTGGTCAAAACCTCTAATTAGAATTATGAAGCTCAAAAGAAAAACCAATCAACTTTTCGATGATTATTTTAAATCAACCCTAAAATCTTAAGCCCTAAAGGCTCAGGCTCTCTCTAAGATACAAGGTAAGTGCTTAACTCTTAGCTCTTGGCTCTTATCACATATGAATTAGCGCATAGCATTTAGCGCAAGGCATGTTGTGCGCTGTGCTTTGCTCTGCTATGAGGACAAACGAAGGCATTAGAGGAGGCGAAAATTATAGCTAACCTCTTTGAGGTTGGCATAAGAGGTTAGTTTTAAGGCTTGAGGGTAGGCAGAAATTATTTGTCCTTTTGCTCATTTAACTTAAACTTGCTTAAGGCTCTATCAACTTGATCTTGCATACGGTCTAGGTACTCAAGATCTTCTTTAATTCTAGCTTCCTTATGATCGAGCTTATTTAGTACTCGTGGCTCACAATTACCGCCTGAGGAAAACTTGGCATCATACTTTTCTACCATATCATGGTACTTATCATTAACTTGAGCCTTAGCCTGGTCTGATGGGGTTTTAGAAAAACGTGTTCCTGATTTTGCACCTTTAACCAGTTCTTCGATTTCATCAGCTTTTTTTCCAGAAAAAATATTAATAATAGTAGACACAAATGGAAGCATGATTGATCCTCCTTTAATTACTTAAGCATTAATGCCAGTACAAAAAACTAACAATAATTATGGTGGCAGAAATGACCAGCTACAGACCTACTCTGATTATAAAAACTTAGCATAGCATCTTTTCGCTAACGAGCTTACTATCCTTGTGGGTAATTACGCCCATTTAGCTAGATAAGTAATCTTAACAAGAATAAGACATTTTATCTATCTGTATTAAGACCTTGCTTAGGAGGGAGGTGTTGTAAATACATATTAATATAAAGCTTATTAATAGTATGGAGTTCTTGGATTAAATAAAAATCCTGTGGGATCACTTAGGAAGACTGGTTTATTGGTTTATAAGAAAATGGGAATAAACAGCTAAAATAGCTTGTTCTTAAAGGTGCTACTTTATAAGTACAGTATGATTAGCTTGTTGATTCCACAACATTTTTACTTGAACCAGTTCTTAGCTTTTGGCCATGAAGAAGAGTTTTTTATCTGATGTGGAAGGTATGGCTAGCACTAAAGCTCTGATTTGATTATGGCGAGCATGTAAGCATTGATGGAGCTCATAAAGGACAGACAGGCACAGCAGCCCTCACTCCAGCTTATTCTTGCTTGAAGTTAGAGAGCGCTGCTTATTAAATACTTGACTAAAGATTTGCTAAGACAAAACCAATTATTCTTTGTTTTGGTCTTTACTATCGTCCTTTTGGTCTGTTTTAAGCTCAAAGCGCTCTAAAGCACTATCAACTTGAGACTTCATCTTATCCAAATATTCGATATCTTTAGCAATACGCTCTTCTTTATGATCAAGTCGATTGAGGATTCTTGGTTCACACTTGCCGCCTGGTGAAAATTTGGCATTGTACCGCTCAACCATTTCACGATACTTTTCGTTAACCTCCGATTTAGCTTGGCTAGAACGCTCTATTGCACTACGAGTCCGACTCGTTGCGCCTTGCACCATATCCTCTTTACCAAGGTTTCCTGGTGCTCCAACCAATGCACCAATAATTTTGGTAAATCTAAACACAAGAGCTCCTTAAACTCTGTAAAGCCCCCTATCCTCTAACAATATTATTAAGCTAATGGTAATTTTGGATTGAAATATCAAAAGATGACTTATGACAATAGCGCCCTCTAGATCTTATGAAAATAAGATCTAGCTGGAGAACCATTGGCATAAATACCAAATAGCAAAGATATATTATTCAAAGAATGATGTTGACTAAATTGAACTTAACGCTATTAGCAGGAATGCACTCTAAAAGAGTGATTGTTGTGGGTAGTGCAGATATGCGTTCTTACAGCAAAACGGAAGGAAAAAAATAGCTGTTTAATTTAAGCTAATAGCAATGGATCGCAACAAGCAAGTCTTCATAGAGCTTGTGAGTTGCTCAAGTAGGCTTTTAATCTTTGTTGCTGCCGATATTATAATGAGGATAATTTAAGAAAAAAAGAGCTTTGATCGCAATTTAGTAAGCACGATTCCTTTCAGCCTTAAAAAAACTTTTTCTAATTTAGGCTATCGCTAAATCTAAATCTAAGTTTGGTCAGTCTCAAATAAACTTAGCTTTAAATTGGTGCATCTTAGGTGCAATTAAATCTTAAATAAGGAAAATTGCTAAATTTAAGTGCAAAGATATTTATCTAAACATTGCAACTTTTTGATCATCGTCAAAAGAGCGTATTTATTTTAAATTTATAGATTTTTTTAATTGACTACCTAGATATAACGAGTATAATTCGAGCTATAAAAGATGATACATTTTATCTTTTATCAAAACTAATTTATCTTTAGATCAACAACGTCCTAAGCCTAGGAGTGAGTTTGATCCTTTGTGCTTTAGGTTTTATTCAAAACCATTTAAGTGTAATGATGATTAATTTGTTTTGTATCCGTACTGCAAAGTTTAGCTTATTACTAAACTTACAAAACTATCTCATATAAGTTATCGAGTCTTAACGACACTATCTCTTTACCTAATAGTAATTCTATGCTGCTATTAGATGCGGAGCCTTAACTGGCAAACCAGCAATTTTTATTGCTTAATATTGTAGGATTTGACAATTTCTATAAGCTACCTAGCGGTCTAAGTCAGTGAATTTAATACTGCCCGAAACGATCTAAAGATTAATGGTATTAGCTTGTGCAGAGGCTAAATCTTTTTAGTACTGCCAATTGTCTGGAAGACCTATATTAGGTTTGTCTTGAGCCTAACCAATCAAGATATTAAAGGTCATATTATGTGTGCCCAATTCAATCAATACGATAATGTTAACAAGATCCCTGCCGATTTAAAGCGTCAAAAGGACGACTTCATCAAATATACCCACGAGCTTTTAAAAAATGAGTTTCGTGTGGTTGCTCTTGGCTTATTCAACCACGGAAAAAGCTCCTTGTTAAACCAAATTATTGGTTCCTTTGACAATTCAACCTTCTCTGTGGCTGATAAGCGTGAAACCCGCAAAGAACAGTCCGTCAAGTACAAGGACTGCTTATATATCGACACCCCAGGCTTAAATGCTGACGACTACGATAATGCCACAGCCCTTAAGACCATTGCTACTGCTGATATTCACCTCTTCGTACACAAGATCACTACTGGTGAACTCAATGCTCAGGAAGTCGACTACTTAAAGTTCATTGCCAAGAATCAAAGTATTGAAACTTTCTTTGCTAGCACCATTTTTGTTTTAACCAACAGTGGCTCCGTATCTAAGTCTGAGATCGATGGCGTTACTGAGCGCATCAAGAACCAATTAACCGATCTCTTTGGTAGTAAGAATGTCTACAATATTTTGTGTGTAGACTCTAGTTCTTACGCCAAGGGCTCTGTAGAGAATAAGCAGGCTTTAATTAAGAAGTCTTGCATCCCTCTCTTAAAGTCCAACATTACTGCCATGAAAAAGGACATTAAGTCCTCTATTGATGCCGTTAAGCTTACTAAACTGCAAAATGAAGCTAATGCTATTATTGAGCAGATTAATAAGCTCAAAGAAATTTTCCAAGAGCGCTTAGAGCGCACTCGCCAGGAGTACAATGCTCTTAAAGAGTCTTTTAACCGAGACTTAGAGGAGTATAATCGGCTGGTAAGAAAGCACAAAGATCTGCTTAATAGCTAATGTGATTCTTGGTAAGGTTCTATTTTAACTATCCTTACTGGCTAGCTAGTTAGTTTCTATGCTAACTAGCTAGCTTTATATATATCCTCTCTGTGTTGGGTGTTTAAGCTTTAAAAGTTTAATCATAAGAGCACCCGTTCAAAACTAACAAAACCATAAGTTTAGGTAATTCTTTTTAGTTTAGTTCTCATATGCAGAGGATGCTTTATGCGCAGATCAGCCCCTATCATGGATAATCCACCTCCTCACATCAAAAACGATATCTTTACTCAACTTCAAAGAGACCTTAACCATTTTTTGGTTAGTTTAGAAAGGTCGATTGCAACGGCTAGCGCCGCTAATGCTGATACAGTTGATACACAGCATAATTCTAAAAGCACATTGATATCAGCCCGAACTCATAGTGATAAACACAAGCATCACGATACTTAAGAATTTAATTAGGTTTTATTGTTGGCTTTAAAGGAGACTTTTATATGTTGCCATGGTTAATTGGAGCTGCTGTTGTTGGCGTGGGAGCTGCTATTGTTTCTGCAATCAAAGATAGCTCAAGTGATTCAGATTCTTCTAGTAGCTCTGATTATGATGACAGGGTTGAGGAGGAAAAAGAGCGCGAGCGTCAGGCTGCTATAGACAATTCTCAAAGACAACTTGACCAAAAGATTACTGCGCTTAAAAGTAAATGGCAGATAAAGAATCAATTTAAGAATACCTTAGTCAGCTCCAAGCACAATAATAATGTCTCAAAATCAGGCCAAGATAAGCTCATTAGTTCTGATCTTATTACCAAACATGAAAAGGCTATGGATAAGCTTACCAACAATATCCAAGAGCTTAATTCCATGCTAGATCAGGTTAATGGAGAGCTCAAAGCTGCTGGTATTTCCTTATCCCATACAGCTATCCAAGACCAAAGTGCAACTCCTAGCGCAACTAAAGCTCAGGAAACTAAAGCAAAAGCTAAAACCTCTGACAATACCAAGGCTACTGCAACTAAGGTAGCTTCCAAAGCCAAGGCTTCTGAGCCTGTAAAGGCAGAGTCCAAGGCTAAAGCTAAGAGTGCTGCTAAGGCCTCTGTTAAGAGCGCTGAGCCTCAGAAGGTGGTAGTGGCAAAGGCTGAGAGCAAGAAAGCTCCAGCCAAGGCTACTGCAACTAAGGTAGCTTCTAAAGCCAAGACCAAGGCTTCCGAGCCTGTAAAGGCAGAGTCCAAGGCTAAAGCTAAGAGTGCTGCTAAGGCCTCTGTTAAGAGCGCTGAGCCTCAGAAGGTGGTAGTGGCAAAGGCTGAGAGCAAGAAAGCTCCAGCCAAGGCTACTGCAACTAAGGTAGCTTCCAAGGCCAAGGCTTCCGAGCCTGTAAAGGCAGAGTCCAAGGCTAAAGCTAAAGCCAAGCCTGCTACTAAGGCCGCTGCTACTAAGGATGCCATAGAGGTTAAGCCTAAGCGCACTCGTAGAACCAAGGCTCAAATTGAAGCTGATATGGCTACTAAAGATGCCAGTTTTGAGGCCAATTCTAAGAGTGTAGCTAAAAAAGCTACAACCAAGAGACAGCGCATCAGTAGAGCTTAAAAGGTGATGTTGCTAAAAGCTTAGTTTTAGCAGCTGTTAAGGTCAAATTTGCACCCAGAGTCCCTAAATCATGGACTATATATAGAGCAAAGCTCTTAGTGGTTTTAGCTATCAGCTTTGCTATTAATAATTAAACATTTATTTTTTCTTATTGGAGACTTTTATATGTTGCCATGGTTAATTGGAGCTGCTGTTGTTGGCGTGGGAGCCGCTATTGTTGCGGCAGCAAAAGATAGCTCTAGTAGCTCTTCTAGTTCTAGTAGCTCTGACTACGACGACAGGGTTGAGGAGGCTAAAAAGCGTGAACGTCAGGCTGCCATAGACAGGTCTCAAAGACAACTTGACCAAAAGCTTGCTGACCTTAAAAGCAAATGGAATTTAAGCTCTTTGCCTACAAACAAAGAACTTAACTCTGGGTATAAAAGTACCCCAAACTCTCTAAGCAAGAGCTTATCTACCAATGTCCTCACTGTCAGGGCTATCGATCAAGCTCAAATGCAAATGGAGCAGCTCCAAAAAGAGCTATCTTCATTGGAGTTAATGAGAGCAGAAATGGTAAGTTCAATTACTGCTGCCCAGAGTGCCTTAGCTAAGGATCACTCCCTTGAATCTGAGATTAAAGAGTCTATTAATGGTATTGCAACCATGTTCAACTCTCTTAAAGATCAAGTTGACTCTCAAAAAATTACTCAATCGCTATCAGAATTGAATATGTCTTTTAACTCTGCAATTGCAAACAACTCTAAGTTAGCTATGCAGATAGGAAACAAGCTTTCCCATACTCTAAAGGTTCTTTCTGACAAAAAATAAGCTAGGACTTTAGAAAGTAAGAATAGTAATTACCAAACAAGAGCACATACAGTTAGAGCTTCACTCAACATGTGCTGATAAATGAAGTAATCATCGTATTTTTAACTTGTTAGAGCTCGTAAGGCTCTACCTTAACACTCATCTCTTAGGGAGAATTAAATTATGTTGCCATGGTTAATTGGTGCAGCCGTTCTCGGCGTTGGTGCCGCTATTTTATCGTCATCAAAAGATAGCTCAAGTAGCTCCTCTAGCTCTAGTTCTGACTATGAGGACAGAGAGAAGGAGGCTAAAGAGCGTGAGCGCCAAGCTGCTATTAAAAACTCTCAACGACTAATTGACCATAAGTTTTCTGCTATCAAATGCCAATGGCGCATAAAGGATGCTAAACAAAATAAGTTCCTAATATCTAAGTACAACCATAGTGCTGCAACTGATTCTAACTCTAGTTCATTTGTCGTTCCTCTAACTATTTGTGAACAGGAAGAAAAATTTAAAACACTGCAAACAGAACTAGAGCAACTTAATAGGATGTTTGCTGAGGTCAATGGCGCTCTTAACTCTGCTCGTAGCTCTTTGCAAAACGATGATTACAGCGAAGATATTCCAACAGTTGATGCCTCAACAGTTGATATCCAAATTGTTAAGGATCATCCATTTAAAAGCACTCATGCCTCTAGCCATACCATCAAGGTCAACGACAAGAGAGCTGTAAGAAACCCTTTTGATGTGACTGGCTCTCAAGTTAGATAGAGGCTCATATTCTCTTTTGAGCAAACAAAGAGCACATCTTAGTTTGCCCATATGCCATCTGAGGGTATGGAATTTACCCCAAAGAGGTGGCATTTCATCCTTTTTATTGCCTTGACTTGATTAGTGTTAATGCTCTGCAACTTAATAGCTTGGCTAGTTTTAGTTGTTAAGCACCAGTAATCAGTCAAATATTTTTAACCACTCGTGTTCAGTGGCTCTGATAGCCTTATTGAAGTTATTTTTAATGGCTAACAGAGATAATACAACTTAATTGAATGCGTAAACCATTGTTTGGAGTAAGGAACACTCTAGTTTGTTAATTTAAATCTTATGGAGGCATTACTATGTTGCCATGGTTGTTTGCACCAATTGCTATAGGCTTAGGTATTGCTGCTGTAGTTGCAGCATCTAAAGGTAGAAGTAGTAGCAGTTCTAGCTCTTCATCTTCTAATAGAGATGAGCAAATTCGCCGCTCTAAAGAACGTGAAAAGAACGAGAAGCTATCTTTCTACCAGAATCTTATTTCTAAAAAAGAGTCTGCTCTTTTAAGCAAATATGAGTGCCATATTAAAGACTCACGTAAGGCTCCTGTGGTAGGTCGCAAAAAGTACGAGATAGCTAAAATCGAAAAGAGTTTGCAAATTTTAGAGAGCATGCAACAAGATATTTGTAGCAAGCTTGAATTTGCCAATCACAGGCTATCTCACAAAAAGTTATAGTTTTTGGTAATTTCGTAAAAGGTACTGATCTTGTCTGATAATGTTTTAGCTCGCTTTCAAAATAAATTTGAGCACATCAGCTCACTTTTTGATGAGCTCAAAGAACTAGCTGACTCTTTACCAAGCGATCGTTTTAGTATTGTTGCTCTAGGTATTTACAACCAAGGCAAAAGCACTTTATTAAACCAGCTTATTAGTGATTTTAACAACAGTACTTTTAAAGTTTCCGATATCAGACAAACACGTGAAGATCAGGTGTTTTGCCACGATAATTACCTTTTTGTTGATACTCCTGGCCTAAATGCTGATGCTTACGACGATGCTGTAGCAGTGCACGCTCAACAAAGAGCAAATATGTATTTGTTTGTTCACAAGATTACGACAGGTGAGCTCAACTCACAAGAGATTGGGTTCTTAGAGCAATTTGCTAACAAACAAGGTTTGGCTTCCTTCTTTGATAGTACTATTTTTGTTTTGACTAATATAGCCAATTGCTCTGATGAGCAAACAAATTCAGTAGTCATCAAAGTCAAAGAGCAATTACGCTCCCATTTTGGCGCAGCTTACAACTATAAGATTATAGCCGTAGACTCCTTACGCTATGCCCAAGGAAATCTTGAGCACAAAGAGCTTTTTATTAAAAAGTCTTTTATTGCGGAGCTAAAAACACTTATTGAGCAAACAAAGAAGCAACTACAGCCACAATTACAAAGCATTAAGGCAGAAAAAATTGCCAAAAAACTACAGCCTCTAAAAGAAGAGCTTTACTCATTTAGAGACCAAATCAGTCAAGAAAAGGCTAAGCAAGAGCACTTGTTAGAAACTGTTAATAAGAAGTTTCAAGCTAAACTTGAGCAGTATCAAGAGCAAGAAGAGCTTACCTACAATGTTGATTCTTTGCTTGATGATATTGCCTTTTTAACTGATCTGCAAAACAACGATTACGATGAAATAGAGTATGAGCACCAAAGATCTCACTGCTATGACATTTGTGATCGCATTGATCGTAATGAGCAAGTCTTAGAGCAGTTAAGACAAAGCATGATGGCGGAGTTTGACTTTGATCCATCAGTTGACTTTGAGTGCCCTAAAATAGAAATGCTCAATGAGACCATTGACTCTTGTGAGCACATGCTTAACAACTGCAATGAGTTGCTAAACATTGTTGCCCATTTAGAGGCTACTACTTAAATTTATCTACTATCTGAATTACAACCACTATCTGCTACTACTACTTATAGGTAATAGCAGCCTCCAACTCGTTAACTATTATTTTCTTTCCAAATAAGTACTTAAGGAGAAGCGTTGTGAAAGAATTTTATGAGGCCCTAGAAAAGCTCCAACCTCGCCGTAGCAATGTAGAGGCTGCTCGCAATGAGCTTAATCAGGTGATTAATGGCTTTGCTAAAAACATTAAGGCCATCAATGTCCCTATTGCTAACCCTGATTTTGCCTATTTCTTAAATCTTTACAAAGAGAACCTTTCTGGCAATATCGATAAGTGGCTTGAGTTCTTTGCTGATTTAGAGAAGCAAGAAAAAATCCGCTCTGATCTTGAGAACTCCTTTATCGTGGTAATTTATGGCAAGGTAAAGGCAGGTAAGAGTACTTTAGGTAATTATGTAGCCGAACACAGACTACCTAGCCAAAGCGTTCAATTTGAGGTTTATGACAAGCAAAACCAGTCAAGAATTTCCTCATCAGTTGAAGGCTTTAAGACTGATATTCTTGAGTGTACTGCCGAAATTCAGCTATTTAAAATTGGCGCTTTAGCTTGGGTTGATACCCCAGGCCTTAGCTCTATGACTAAGGAAAATGGCGATCTAGCTCGTAACTATATCGACAATGCTGACTTTGTGATCTTCCCTACCTCCTCTGATTCACCATTGCAAAATGATGAAATTCAACAGATTGCGGAACTGATTGCCGTTTTAAAGAAGAAGCTATCAATTGTCATTACCAAATCTGATATTACCGAAGAGGATGAGGTTGATGATGAAATTGTGCAAATAGTCCTTAACAAGGACGAGGCTACTCGTACCGCCCAGAATAATGATGTCAAAGCACGTCTTATTGAGCAGTTACAGAAACGCCAGGTTGACTATAATCAATCTATTCTTGGCGATGTTATATCTTTATCTGTAAATACCGCCTCTCGTGGCCATAAAGGCGATAACGACCTCTATGATAAATCTAATATTGAGCAATTTTACCAAATGCTAACCGATTCAGTGTTAGCAAAAGCACAAATGCTTAAGCAAAGCGCCCCATATGATAGCCTATCATCCTTAATTACTAAGATTGTAGGCTCTAATTCCATTGATAGGGAAGAAACCCTAGCCAATCTCAAGCTCAAGCTAGCCGATCTTAAGCGTACTGCCTCTAATTTAGAGTTTGATGCCCAGCAGTCTGTCATTAATCTTAAAAGCAATATTACCAGCTTAATTGTTAATGAGTTAAGTACTGTAGAAAACACCATTACTAAAGAAAACTCAGTAAGCGTATTAGAAAGCTGCGTTAACAAGATTCACCAGCAAGTGCTTAAGCTTATGCAAGAAGAACTAGCCTCAGCTTTTCAAAACTTTGATACTAGTTCTTTTGGTCAAATGTCTATCAATGCTGATGATCTTAAGATTACCGATCGCACTGCTACCATTACTCACTATGTTGTAGAGCGCCGCTCTAGCAGAGGTGGTTTGTTCTCAGGTCTCATAGGTGCAACTCTAGGCTTTATAGCTGGTGGCCCTTTAGGAGCAGCTGCTGGTGGTACTGCTGGCTACGCTCTAGGCCGTAAGAGTTCTGGTGGTGGCACTAGAACTTACACTACAGAGGAAGTGGTTGGCGACAATAAGCAAGAAATGCTCAGCCAATTTACTAATAATCTCATGAATTATTACAGCGATGATTTCCAAAAAGAGATTGTTTCCTTTGTTAAGACCAACTTAACTACTCCAATCCATACTGTGATTGAGCAATATGAGCAAGAGATTAACCAGCTAGAAAGCACCCTCTCTAAGCTCCAAGCTCAATACGCTAAAAAGCAGCAATAGCAGAGCTAAACTTAACTTAACTTAACCAGTGCTAGTCATAAGCCCAAACAAGCAGCTAGCACTGGCTATTACTGGCATTAGCTTAGCTAAATTTCTAGAGTGTTAACCCCAACCAGGTACACTTTATCCTGAGAGCTAATAGCAATTAACTATGGCTCTTAGTTAAGATACTAAATCTGCATTTAACGCTTATAGAAAGTTACGCTTAAGGCTTACTAAATAAGCCCTATAGGGCTATAAACCACATGATGGCCAGAGACAGCTATTTTATTCTGGCCTTTATGCACTCCATGCCTAACCTCCTTTAGGAAAGGCTAAGGATAAAGACATAGTAGGCCTGCCTTAAGGCAACTTAAGTTAAGCACCCTGCTCTGTTAGTTAAGTAGTTTTCTTATTTTTACCAATTTTTAGTTGTAGTATTTTTTATGAACGCCATTGAAGCCTACTCCAAAATTAATCAGCAGCTTAATGTCATTAAAGAGTCTTTAAGCAAGTCTGCACTTTCTGATGAGAATTACGCCATTGAAGAGTTGATTGAAAACATCAGCAACAAACTTAATGATTTTCGCCCTAAAATTATGGTCTATGGCTGCTACAATGCAGGCAAGAGCACCCTATTGAATGCCATGGCTGGAGAGGTTCGTGCCACTATGGGCGATACTCCTGAAACCTATAAGGTGCAGCCTTTTGATTTCCCTAAATACACCATTTATGACACCCCTGGCATTAATGCTCCTATTGAGCACGAAGAAGTAACTTTTGAGCAATACAAAAAGTGCGAAATTATACTCTTTGTAATGAGTAATGATTTTGGTGTAGAAGATCTCAATGTCTATTCTAAGCTCAAAGAAATCATTGATAACAACAAACCATTAATCATTGTGCTTAATGACAAGATGACTAAAGGTTTTGACCATGAGGACACTGCTCGCCAGATGCACAAGATTTTTTACAATCTGGGCAAGTTGGACGTACCAAAAGAAAAGATCGACAGTATTAGCGTGGTTTATGTCAATGCTAAGAACGCCTTAAGAGGTCGTACTGAGAACAAAAATCTCTTATTAGAGAAAAGCAATATTAAGGAGCTAGAAGCTCGTATTGAAGAGCTCTATGGCCGCACTGGCATTAAAGAGGTAATTGAGGTGTTAAACCTTAATATTGAAAATTACCTTAACTCCCTAAAAGCCAAGCTCCAAGGTTCTGAGATTAGCAAGGAAGTCAAAAGCTTACGCAAGCTCTTACAAAACTTGGTACAGCAAAAGCGTGCTAGTCTACAAACTGTCGAGTATGTCATTAAGAGCGGTCTGGCTCCAATGCAAAGTGAAATTGTTGCCAGCTTAAACAACAATGATCAAAACATTGAGCCAATTGTGACCCAATACCTTGAGAGTGTCGCTGACAATTTAGCCAACAACTTCTCCATTATTAATGAGACTCTTAAGAGCTCCTTAGTACAATTTGCTATTGACTATATGGATCACGACTTTAAGCTTGATGGCAATATTGATATTCGTCAGTTTATTGATGATAAGCTCACTGGCAGTCGTGATTTAGCTGTAGCTGATGTTCCAAAGACGCAGAGTGCTAATTTCGATAAGAAGGCTCTTACTGGCCTCCCTGCTTTAATAGGCACTGTATTAGCTGCTACTAAGTTTGCTCCATACGCAGCCCCAGTGGTTGCCATTGCCAGCCTCGTAATTGGTGTGATTTCTATTTTCTCAGGCAATAGCTCCTCACGAGAAGATGAAGCCCGCCAAGCCCAGTACGATGCCAAAACTCAACAAGAGCGTGAGCGTGCTATTGCTATCCAAGAGGCTGCTCGTAATATCCAATACAAAGTTGAAGATCAATGCATTAAGCAATCTAGAAAGTCCGTACAAGAGATTTTCGACAACACTATTCAAGTAGTAGAGCAAGTATTGCAAGAGCAAGAAAGCAAAGCTGGTATGAGCGCCGAGATCTTAGAGCAAGTTCGCAAAGTAGAAACCATGCTCCCATAGCTCCCTCACAAACATCAGTAATTACTACTGAGAACAAAGTTTAAAGTTCATTGAAGTACTCCAAAGTCAATAAGTTTAGGTCTTAACTGATCTATCTTATTGGCTTTTTTTGCGCCCGCCCCGCACAGTCCAAGCTCCAACGTTCTATCGCCCCAGCGCCTCAGCGCCTTTACCAATTTTTAGCGCCCGCCCCAGCGCTGCACCTCCAATTCATATGTGCCTAAACAACGCCTTGCCAACGTTTGAGCAGCGCCATTTACAGCGTTTAACAAGCTTTGCCTTGCGCTTTAGCTATCACTTTGCTGGCCCAATCATCAATTGATATGCTACTTACCAGCATTTTTACCCTACTTTTTTTAGATCCTACTAAAAAATATTAAATAATAAGCCAAATTTAGCTAAAATATTAGGTTCGCAGGTTTGACTTGAGAGAGTCTACCTATCAGGAGCTGTTCTTTTATTTTCAAGGCCTACCTGATCTTTAGAAAAATACAAATAAGATGCTATTTTATTAAAGCTTGTCTTGCATCGTGCTATTAAACATAGACTAAATAAGCCTAAATCTGGACAACTTTCACTCTAAGAACATATTAATTGTATTTTATCTTGCTGTTTATTACTTTACGTACTTAACAAGGATGTTTAGCTATGGCTAAAAACAAACTGGTTGCCCCTGTTGTTAAATGGGTGGGAGGCAAACGCCAGTTGTTAGATGATATTACTCCCCTACTGCCTAAAAGAATCACATCTTATTGTGAGCCTTTTGTTGGTGGTGGTGCAGTATTTCTTTCTATTCAACCATCTAAAGCCATAGTAAACGACCTTAATAGTGATCTCATTTTAGTTTATGAGACCATTCGTGATGATGTTGAAGCACTAATTGCCGATCTCAAAAAGCATGAAAATACCCCTGAGTACTTCTATGCCATTAGAAATTTGGATAGAGATCAAGAGGCCTTTAAAGCTTTCTCAAAAATTGAGCGAGCCTCTCGCTTGCTGTATTTAAACAAGACCTGTTTTAATGGCTTATATAGAGTTAACTCCTTTGGGCAATTTAATAGCCCTTTTGGCCATTACAAACGTCCTAATATCGTAAATGAGGATATCCTTAGAGCAGTAAGCAACTACTTTTGCGCCAACAATATTACTTTTTGTAATGAAGACTTTGCCCTAACCCTTAGTAAAGTTACTAAGGGCGGCTTTGTATATCTTGACCCTCCATACGACCCAGTATCACAAACAGCCCACTTTACCCAATACAATAAAGGTGGCTTTAACCGTGATGAGCAAATTCGCCTTAAAGAATGCTGCGATGCCCTCAACCAACGTGGTGTAAAGTTTATGCTCTCCAACTCAGCCACCGAGTTTATCAAAGAGCTCTATCAGGATTACAACATCTCTATCG
>Briea_p1__coassemble_777_pt1 | contig 26000 bp, 18 predicted proteins | sample Briea_p1__metabat2_low_PE_001 | metagenome-assembled genome bin Briea_p1 | reverse complement strand
AACCTTAGATTTTATATATCTATACTAGTTAGCTAGTACTAGCTTTCAAAAGTTTATTCCCCTGTTTTAAAGTAGCAAAACCTCGAGTTTACTAGCTTTAAGTAGCATTTAAGGGGGGGACGAACTTTTGAAATCCAGTACTAGCTAGTAATATGATATTTGGGTATCAAGTGTTTAAAGTTTTCTTAGCTGCAGAACTTCATGTAGTTAAGGTATTTTCAGTATCAAAAATAATTTTTTATTATTAGGTTTTGTTGATTTTGGTACTAAAGATATGTTTTGACACGAAACTTTTAATAGGGCTTGACTTTAAACTCCAGAATATGGCTGGATTTAGGGAGTAGTTATCATGTCGATTATTAGTAATGTCAAAATGAGAACTAAACTCTTAATGGGTTTTGGTATCATTTTGTTCTTAACTATGTGTATTGCAACCATTTCAGTACAGGCTTTATTTGCTAGTACCAGTGTTGCTGATGACGTTAGACAATTAATTGATACTCGATTTGAGCGTGTCTTAATAGCTAATAGTCGTTTTGTTCAATCTGATAATGCTTTATCTAACTATTTAACTCCAGGCAACGTTAACGCCGATAATCGTGCCAAGTTTGAGAAAGCTTTGACTTCAGCTGCCAGTGAATTAGATAAGATAAAAGTTGATAGCCAATACTTTGGTAATTCTTTAGATCGTTTAAATCAGCTTGCAAAGCAATACGAAGAGCTTTATCACATGGTAATTGTTCCGCTAGTTGATGCAGGCAAACCATATGATGCTCTAGCTTTTTTCTTATCTGAGATGCAGCCAATTTCCTCAGAGATGACCAAAATTACAGCTACTATGAGCCGTGCGGTAGTTCGCAATGTTAAGGAATCTGTAGGTTCCTTACAAGATACTACTATGGCTTTCGTGGTAGTAGCTATTGCTGCTGGTATCGTAGTTTTAGGCATTTTAATTTCTGTTTATGTATCAGCTGCTATTAGTGCTAATTTACGTGTTGGTGTAGCTGCTGCTAACGAAATTGCCAAGAACAATCTTAATGTACCAGTTAAAATTTATAGTAAGGACGAATTTGGTGAGTTAGCTCAAGCCTTACGTGTAATGCGTGATGACTTAAGTGAATCTGTATCTTTAATTAGAAACTTAGCTTTTGACCTTAATAAAGAATTAGACGGTACCAAGAACTCTGCTAATAGCATTATGACCTCTTCTCGTGAGGCTGAACAGCAGGTTATTTCTGTGGCTGCTGCTTCTAATCAAATGGTTTCTACTACTCAAGAAATTGCTGCTAACTGTGAGCGCGCTGCTCAGCTTGCAGATCAATCAAGCAACGTAACTCAGGATAGTGTGAAGTTAATTCGTACCACTATTGAGGACATTCGTAATCAGTCTAAGTACACCACTGAAGATGCTCAGAAGGTTCAAGCTTTAGCTGAGCAAACCCAAAAGATTGGCTCTATTGTTGGTACCATTGATGAGATTGCCGCTCAGACTAACTTACTAGCATTAAACGCTGCTATTGAGGCTGCTCGTGCTGGTGAGGCTGGTCGTGGCTTTGCCGTGGTAGCTGACGAAGTTCGTGCCCTTGCATCTCGTACTAGTGCCTCTACCCAAGAGATTTCTGCCATGGTTAGCCAGGTGCAAAAGGATGCCTCTGAGGCCACTGCTTCCATGAATGAATCTGTAGAGAAGATCAATACTGTAGCTGATCGTGCTGCTGATATTGAGAGCACTCTTAACAGCATTATTGAGTACGTAGGTCAGGTAAATGACCAAATTCGTATGATTGCAACAGCCGCCGAAGAGCAGACTACTGCTACCTCTGAGATTTCAGCTAATATGCAAAAGATCACCTCTGATACTGAGGAGATTGTAAGCTCTGCTGAAGAGGCAGTACAACGCTGTGATTTATCGGTTAACTCTATTAATGACTTAGTCGCTAGCTTAGCTCGCTTCAAGTTGCGTGAAGGCAAAATTGACTAATAGATAGCTGTAAAAGATAGGTTCCAGCCTTTTAGCCCAAACCTATCGCCTAAAAAAAGCACCTTAGAGACTCCCTCTAAGGTGCTTTTTTAATGCCCAAACAGTCTTCTATCTTACAAACTTTCCTTTAAAACACCCCCACCATCGTCCAGTCCCATCAGCCTTGCCTCCGCTGCGCTTAGCTCCTCCTTACCGCCGCACCAGCGCCTCGTTGCTGTGCTGCTGCGCTCTTTACCTGCGCCCAGCGTCTTAACACTGTGCTGCGCTTAGCGCCATGGTACCTTGTTCTTCACGCTGCATGCTGTGAACTACGAACGTTTAAACTCAGTGGCACTTGGAACTCTGTGCTTATTGCTCTACAGATTGCACTTATTGATAAAAGAGCGTCTCTAGCGCAACGCATGGTATTTTGTACTACGTTCCAGTGCGTACTGCGCACCATACTTTTTGTTAGTAGTGATGCAAATTGCCCTCAAATGATGCTTTATTAATAAAGTATGAAAAATTGTTTTTAGGTGATTAATTTTGAGTTTAATATAATTGTTGCGCATCAACTCTAAGCTAAAACAATGTAATTGGTTGGCGCTCTTAGTTAAGAGAATTTTATTTTGAGTTAGTTGCAAGCATCTTTAGAGCTACTAGATTTTAATGTACATAATTTTGGGCATGTGCCTACCATAATATTTTGAGGCTTAAGCATGATTGAACTTATTAGATTAAGAAGACGCATGCACTATGGTGTAGGGCCAATTGTGGCAATGGCTATCACCGCCATGTTGTTTTTAAGCTTGTCTAGAATTTGCCTTTCTTTATGGCAGTTAGACACAATTACAGATGTGTCTTTTGGGTGGATTTTAACTCAAGGTTTACGTGTTGATTTTGCCTCAGTCTGCGGCTTATATGCATTGCCTTTACTGATCTTATTGATAGGCTCAATAAATCCTTATGTTAGAGTGCCTCGTATCATTTTATTTATCATTAGAGTTTATGGCACTTTAGCTTTTGCCTTTTTAGTTTTTAATGAGTTGCTTACCCCTTGGTTTATCGTAGATTACGGCACTAGACCCAACCATATCTTTGTAGGTTATCTAACAGACTTTAGTGATTTAATTAGCGTTTTATGGTCAGCTCACAAGTTAGTGTTATTTAGTACTTTTATTGGTACCTTACTTAGCTTCTATTTAGGATTTAAGCTCAATAGTTATTTTATGCGTAGCTATCGCCAAGGAACTTTCAAGTACAACATTCTTGCTTTAGTTTTAACTATTTGCATTGTACCTTTAGGCATTCGCTCTAATTTCCAAGGCAAACCATTTAGTCCTGACATGCTTGAGCTTAGCCAAAATAGTATAGCCAATGCTTTACCTCTTAACTCAAGCTATAGCGCTGTTTACAGCATGTTCCACTTAGATGAACTGCTCTTAAAAAACGATTAGAGTTTCAAAACAAGCATCCTATGCGTTAGTGCTGATATCTCAGCACTAGCGCATAGACGCTATTCAAGCTTACAGCCTATCCCCACTACCAATTCCCAAATCACAAGATTCAAATCCCAGATTCCATTTCAATCTAAGTTAAGAAGCCTGATTCATACTAACCAAAGGGATGCTTATTAGTCTTTCTAGCAGCTGACAAGCCTAAAGCCTCACCACTTTTATTGCCCTTCTTATCAAGATTAACTTTAACTGCCAAATAGAAAATACCAGTACCAAGCACAGCTTACTTAGCAATAGGAAAAGCTCATGGCAGGCAAAAACTTGGCCTGTAGACTTTACATATTAATCAACTAGAGTTTGGTTTGGGGCTGTGTTAACTAGTAATAGCGCCAGCTTGGCTGGTGCTAGGTGCTTGGTGTGGATAGGGTGGTGGCAAGGTGATTGGGTGATGGATAAAATTGATTTATGTCAATCTGTGTGGTTGAGGTAGGGGCAAGAGCGCTTTTTTGATTAGGTGGTCTGGTGGTCGTGTAAGTGCGGCTTTTATATGCTGGTTTTAAGAGTGGAGCGGATGTTGGCACCAAGGTGATTTATTTGGTAAAAAAGAGCTAAGAAAAATCGAAAAATATGCTAAAAATTTTTTTTAGCCTATGCTAAAATAGCTTGCCTTTTGCTGCAAAGGTCACATTTTGTGAATTTTGTACGAGAAATCGGAATGAAACCTGTTAGGAGATGCAATTGCCAGCAGGTGGGGTTTGCAAGAGGCGGAAGAATTTTTTTAAACCTCTTTTGTATTACACACACTGTTCTAAAACGCTCTATCAGGGTGCTAGGTGTTAGAAAAGTTGGTTAGCTTGCATCGACATTCAACCATAGTTTTATGTTAGTGCTTAAGCATCAAACTCTCGCCATGATTTAAAGCTCTTGACCATAGCTTGGGCCTGAGTAAATGGCATAAAGCTTTTGACAAAGCAGAAAAGATAACAATAGGTAACCTAAGTTATTCTTACTAACTGCCAATAGCTTTAATAAGAGACCATACTTAAAAAATTGGAAACACGCTATCGAGTGTAAGACCTGGCTTATAAAGTTAAAAGTTAGGCTGAGGGATAGCAACAAAAGGATTTTATTCAAGTTCTAAATAGCAATCATTAGTCTTTGCTATGGATACCATAGACAAAGAGAACACAAGTTTATTGATTGCCCTGTTAGAAGAGTAAAGATTCTAGGAAGTTTTCAAGCGCTTAGTTTGAAGAGTGGACAGTGGAGGCATAACCCAATTTATTTTATAGGATTATTTCATGTCTACTATTTCGATGCGCGATATGTTACAGGCTGGTGTTCACTTCGGTCACCAAACCCGCTACTGGAACCCAAAGATGAAGCAATACATCTTCGGTGCTCGTAATGGCGTACATATCATCAACCTCGATAAGACTGTTAAGTGCTACGAAGAAGCTTTAAATTTCTTAAGCTCCACTGTTGCTCACAAGGGTAAGATCTTATTCGTAGGCACCAAGCGTGCTGCTGCTGACAAGGTTAGCGCTGCTGCTAAGGCTTGCGATCAATACTACGTTGATCACCGTTGGTTAGGTGGCATGCTCACCAACTGGAAGACTGTTCGTCAGTCCATCAAGCGCTTAAAGGAGCTTGAGATCCAGGCTACCGATGGCACCTTTGAGAAGCTCACCAAGAAGGAAGCTTTATTACGTTCCCGCGAGCTCGAGAAGTTAAACCGTTCTTTAGGCGGTATTAAGGATATGGGTGGTCTTCCAGATGCCTTATTCGTAATCGACGCTGAAGTTGAGCACATCGCTATTAAGGAAGCTAACAACTTAGGTATCGAAGTTGTTGCAGTAGTTGACACCAACTCTAACCCAGATGGCGTTCAGTACGTAATTCCTGGTAACGACGACGCAATCCGCGCTATCGACTTATACTTAAAGGGCGCTGTTGAGACCATCAACGCAGCTCGTGCTGAGATGAACCGTGCTGAGGCTGAGCAACCAGTTGAGGCTGAGGTTAAGGCTGAAGAGGCTGCTGCTACTGCAGAGGCTTAATTAGTCCTAAGCACGTAATTTACGTGCTATCTCATATTAAGAGATAAAACTCTTATACCTTATAGCAAGCAACTTACTGGCATAAAACCGATATGTTGCTTGCTTTAGTCTCTAGAACAAGAAGACACGCTCATAATAGAGCATTGTACTTATCCCTATAAAAATCGACAGCAAGCTAAAATAGCTTGAAGCTTTAGATCCCATCTTTGTTCTCACAACTATTTTTCACAGTACTCCTTTTAAAATAGTTAAAATTATAAATAGTCTCATCTAAACATAATCAAAGACAGGTTTTTAAAGTAATATAGTAGGTTAATATTCTAGAGCTGCTAACAGGTTCTATTTACCAGTATCAGGCAGGAATATCCTGCCTTTTATAAATTAGTTGAGGAAATAATAATGGCTAACGTAACCGCTGCCCTTGTTAAAGAGTTACGCGACATTACTGGCGCAGGCATGATGGATTGTAAGAAGGCTTTAGTTGCTACCGATGGCAACATTGAGGCTGCAATCGAAGAGATGCGTAAGTCTGGTGCTTTAAAGGCTGCTAAGAAGGCTACTCGCACCGCCGCTGAGGGTATCATTGCTACCGCTCACGAGGGTAATGAGGTTGTTTTAGTTGAGGTAAACTCCGAGACCGATTTCGCTGCTAAGAATGCTGAATTTGTCGAGTTTGCTAACAAGGTTGCCCAAATCGCTTTAGCTGCTAAGACCGATGACGTAGAGGCTTTAAAGGCTGTTAAGTACGACGACAATCAGACCGTTGGTGAGGCTTTAACTGCTTTAGTTGCTAAGATCGGTGAGAACTTAGGCATTCGCCGTATCTTCCGTGTTTCTGGTGATAACTTAGGTATCTACGTTCACTCCAACAAGCGTATTGGCGTAGTTGCTGTATTAGAAGGCGGCGACGAAGAGACTGCTAAGCACGTTGCAATGCACATCTGTGCTTCCAAGCCAGACTTTGTAAACCCAGAGGACGTTTCTGCTGAGGTTGTTGAGAAGGAGCGTCAGATTCAGATCGAGATCGCTGTTAACTCTGGCAAGCCAAAGGAGATCGCCGAGAAGATGGTTGAAGGCCGTATGAAGAAGTTCACTGGTGAAGTTTCTTTAACTGGTCAGCCATTTGTTATGGATCCAAGCATCAGTGTTGGCGAGATGTTAAAGCAGCACGGTGCTACCGCTAAGTCCTTCATCCGTGTTGAGGTTGGTGAGGGTATCGAGAAGAAGAACGACGACTTCGCTGCTGAAGTTCAAGCTCAAATCGCTGCTGCATCCAACAAGTAATAAAGGCAAATTAAATGACTTCGTCACTAAAATCTTCTCGTCGAATTTTAATTAAGCTTTCTGGTGAGGCTTTAGGTGGTGCTACTCAATTCGGTATTGAGCCAGAAATCTTAGCTAACATGGCTAAGAGCATCATCGAAATTAAGAATCAGGGTGTTCAAGTAGCTTTAGTTATTGGTGGCGGTAATATTTTCCGTGGCGCTGCTTTACAAAAGGCAGGCATGGATCGTACCGTAGGCGACCATATGGGTATGCTTGCAACTGTTATTAATGGCTTAGCCATGCGTGACGAATTAATTCGTCAGGGCACTCCATGCGTTTTAATGTCAGCTCAAGGTATTGCTTCTATTACTGAGCAATATCAAGCCCAGAAAGGACGTGAAATTTTAGAGCAAGGTTCAGTAGTAATTTGCGCTGGTGGTACAGGTTCACCTTTCTTTACCACTGATACAGCAGCAGTCTTACGTGCTGTAGAATTGCACTGCGACGAAGTTTTAAAGGGCACCAAGGTGGATGGCGTATATAGCGCTGATCCAATGAAAGATCCAACTGCACAGCTTTATAAGACCTTAACTTATAAAGAGGTTCTTGCCAAAGAGCTTCAAGTTATGGACTTAACTGCTTTTGCTTTGGCTCGTGATCATAATATGAAGATTCGAGTCTTCTCTATGACCAAAGATGGTGCTCTTTTAAATGCCGCAACAGGAGGGGATGAGGGTACACTCATCTCTTAGTTAAGGAGATATTTTATGGTTAATGACGTTAAAAACGATGCTCAAGAGCGCATGAAGAAGGCCGTGGAGAGCTTAAGCAGCCGCTTAAACAAGATCCGTACTGGTCGTGCTCAACCTGGCATTTTAGATGGCATCATGGTTGATTACTATGGTAGCCCAACTCCTTTACGTCAGGTAGCTCAAGTAAACGTTGAAGATGCTCGTACCTTAAAACTCACCGTATTTGATCGTAATGCTATCAAGGACGTTGAGAAAGCAATCCAAAAGTCTGAGCTCGGTTTAAACCCAGTAGTTGCTGGTGTTGATATCCGTGTTCCACTTCCTCCATTAACCGAGGAGCGTCGTAAGGACTTAGTTAAGATTGTTCGTGGTGAAGTTGAGCAGTCTCGTGTAGAGATTCGTAACGTTCGTCGTGATGCCAATCAATCCTTAAAGAATTTGCAAAAGGACAAGTCTATCTCTGAAGACGAGATGAAGGCTGGCGAAGAGCAGATTCAAAAACTGACTGATGCTGCTATTAAGCAGTGTGAGGCTGTTTTAGCTGATAAAGAAAAAGAGTTAATGGAAATCTAATTAACTCCTATAGCGATGCAAAATTTACTACATCCTGGCGAGGTAAGTGTACCTCGCCATCTTGCTATTATCATGGACGGCAACGGACGTTGGGCTAAAAAGCGTGGCATGATGCGACTTATGGGACATCGCCAAGGAGCTAAAGCTGTAACACGTACTGTTGAATTTTGTGCGTCTCATGGTGTATCAATTCTTACTTTATTTGCCTTTTCATCAGAAAACTGGAAGCGCCCTCCTGAAGAAGTATCAGGTCTAATGGATCTCTTTGCATCTGTGCTAAAAAGCGAAAGAGATCGTCTCCATAAGAACAATATTAAAGTTAAATTTATCGGTGATTTAAGCCGTTTTTCCGACAAATTAAAAAATGCCATTGCATCATTAGAGCAGCTAACTGAGCACAATAGTGCCATGATTCTCAATATTGCTATTAATTATGGTGGCCGTTGGGATATTATGCAGGCTGCTAAGAGCTTAGTATCTGATGCTTTAGCAAACAACATTGCACTAGAAGACATTAATGAACAAAGCATTCAACAGCGTTTAGCTGTAATTGAAGATGTTGATTTGTTAGTGCGTACTGGTGGTGAAAGTCGTATTAGTAATTTCTTGCTCTATCAATGTGCTTATAGTGAGTTTTATGTGTGTGATGCACTATGGCCTGATTTTGATGAGGAGCAAATACAATTAGCCTTCACTTACTTTAATTCTCGAGAGCGTCGTTTTGGTATGACCTCGGAACAAATTGCAAAAAAGTAAAAGCTATGTGGGCATATCATTTTTGTTCTTGTTTGAGACAAGATTTTCCTATACTTTTTTAGATAAGCTGTCTTAGAGACTATAAGACAGCTTATTTTTTTATACAGTGCTAAAATATTAGGCAATTGTTAGCCCCAAATCACAATATATTTACCTAAACAGGTTAATAAGTTGTTCTCATTGCTAGCTATTTGTTAAGCTATTTATTTGCTTTTTCTTTGTGTCATAGGCTTGATATAAGAACATCATGCCTTATGTCAGATCTTATCTAAGATTTCTCATACTTTAATGAAATCTTGCCAATTAATGCGCTTGTTTTTTGATAAAAGGAGCTCTTTGTTATGGGCGTTAGAATTGCCACAGGATCAGTCTTAATTGCTTTAGTGGTGTTGTGGTTGTTTTTTGCAGACTATGCCATTTTTACTATTGGTGCTCTCTTTATTTATATGGTCGCAGCCTATGAAATGGGCCCTTTATTAAAGTTTAAGAGCCGTATTCCATTTTTGGTAGTCGCAGCTATTGCATCAACAGTAATGTTTGCTATTGCCCCTCCTGGAAACTATATCGAGCAAGGTGTACCACTTTATATGAAGTATTTAGTGGTGGCTGCTCTACCTTTCTGGTTTATATCCATATTTTTAGTTAAAAGTTACCCTAATAACGCTCAATGGCATAACAATAAGGTTATCAATGTTATTGTTGGTTTGTTAATGCTCGTACCTTTCTTACAAGGTTTATTGATCTTAAGAGCAACTAACTTTGCTCAAAATTACAATGAAGGTGCCTATTTAGTTCTTTGTGTCATGGCTTTAGTGTGGGCTGCTGACTCTGGTGCTTATTTTACTGGTCGTAGCATTGGTAAAACCAAATTAATGCCAGAGGTAAGTCCTAAAAAGACTTATGAGGGCATGTATGGCGGTATCGTGCTAGCCATTGTTGTTATGTATTTAGCTAAGCACTATAACTTTTACTCTGTATTTGCTCAGGATGAATTAGGCTTTTTAGTGGCTGCTTTTGGTGCCATTATTTTCTCAGTCTTTGGTGATCTTATGGAGAGTATGTTAAAGCGCTTAGTAGGAATCAAAGACTCAGGTAAGATTTTCCCTGGCCATGGTGGCATGCTAGATCGTATTGATTCTCAGTTAGCGGCTGTTCCAGTATTTATGGGCTTATATTGGCTAGTAAGTGGAGAGCTGTTCTAATGTTTGATGCTAATGAAAAATCACTTAAAAAGGTTACCTTATTAGGTGCTACTGGTTCCATTGGTGATGCTAGTTGCTCTTTATTACGCCTTCATAAAGATCAATATGAGGTTCATGGCTTAGCTGCTGCTACTAATGCTCATAAAATGTACGATCTCATTTGTGAGTTTCAGCCAAAAAGAGTGGCTCTATTTGATGAGCATGCCGCTAAAGAGCTCAAGGACATTTTAAATAATGGTCAGAGTGCTTTAGCTAGTAAGGTTGAAGTGCTCTGTGGTGAGCAGGGCGTAATTGAACTCTCTGGTGATGGTCAGGCTGATATGGTCATTGGCGCTATTGTAGGTGCTGCTGGCTTAAAGCCATTACTAGCCGCTATTAAGACAGGTTGTCGTATTTGCTTGGCCAATAAAGAGGCCCTAGTCATGTCAGGTCAATTATTCTTTGATATGGCTAAGCGCTATGGGGCTCAAGTGTTACCTGTAGACAGTGAGCATAGTGCTATTTTCCAATGCCTTCCTGCCTCTGAGCAGCTTAAGATGGGATCTTGTGACTTAGCAGCTGTAGGCGTAAGAGAGATTTTATTAACAGGATCAGGTGGCCCTTTTAGAGATTGCCAATTATCTGAGCTTGATAAGGTTACTCCTGCTATGGCCATTAACCATCCTGTATGGTCAATGGGCCCTAAAATCTCAGTAGATTCAGCTACTATGATGAATAAGGCTTTAGAGTACATTGAAGCTCGTTATTTGTTTAATGCCTCTAAAGAGCAAGTAAAAGTTATTATCCATCCACAATCAGTAATTCATTCCATGGTTTCATATGTGGATGGCGCTATTATGGCTCAAATTGGCCAGCCTGATATGAAGACTCCTATTGCTCTTGCCATGTCATATCCACAAAGAATGACTGCTGGTGTAGAAGCTTTAGACTTTACCAAAATTAGCGCTTTGACTTTTAGAGAGCCACAAAAAGATCGTTATCCATGTTTATTTTTAGGCATGGAGGCAAGTCTTTGTGGTCAGGCTATGACTACTGCGCTTAATGCCGCCAATGAGGTAGCTGTGGCATCATTCTTAAATGAGAGCCTTCCTTTTGTTGGTATTGCCAAAGTAGTAGATCACGTACTTAATTCTATTAGTGGTTCTAGTGCCTACGAATTAGAGGAAATTCTCGCCATTGATGCTCAGGCTCGCACCTTGGCTCAAAACTTTGTTGCCTCTTTCAAATCGTAGCCATCCTACTAACTTCAATGAAAAAAGAGAGCTCAAGATAGCTCTCTTTTTTTACGCCAACCAATATCGATAGGTATCTATATTTTTCAATATATTTTGGCTTTAAGGGGCAATTATATTTTGGGAATGTGATCGGCGCTGGCCCTTAGCAAATTAAATCTTGCACATTATGGCTACTTTGCTAATAATGAGCACCACTTTTATATGTACCTGAGTGATTGGCTTAATTTCCCTCAATAATGATTAAGGTACAACTTTGTAATTTTTTTGCTCTAAATTAAAAAGTACCTAAGAGAAAAGTATTTTTTCATTTGTAGCAAATTTTTTGTGTTCACAACTAAAAGGAAACTCATACTATGCGATTAAGCAAGTGCAAGACTTTGCTTGCTGCTGCCTTAGCAGTGACCATTTCTATGAGCTGTATTAGCTCTGCTAACGCCGCTTTGTCCCGTAAAGCTGAAGATAATTTATTCTTTGCCTCATCTACTGAGCCTTTAGGTTTAGATCCTGCTTTAGTTGATGATATGGACTCTGGCAACTTAATTGTAGGTATGTATGAGTCTTTATTACGCTTTAAGCATGGTTCTACTGAGGTTGAGCCTTGTTTGGCAGAAAGCTGGACTATTAGCGATGATGGTTTAGTTTATACCTTTAAGCTCCGTCAGGGCGTTAAGTTCCACGATGGTACTCCTTTTAACGCTGATGCTGTAAAGTTCAACTTCGATCGTCAGAGCCCAGAGAACTTAGTACCTAAGATGTCTTATGCTCCTTTTGTTTTTGGTGATGTAGCTAAGACTGAGGTTTTAGATGAGTACACTGTACAGGTAACTTTAAAGCAGAGACAAACTCCATTCTTACGCAACATGGCTATGACCTATGCTGCTCCAATTGCCTCTCCAACTGCTTTAAAGAAATTTAATAACAACCTCATGGAGAACCCATGTGGTACTGGCCCATACAAGTTTGTTGCTTGGGATAAGGGTCAGCAAATTATTATGACCACCAATGAAGATTACTGGGGTCAAAAGCCTGCTGTACAGAACGTAATTTACCGTATTATGAAGGACACCTCCGCTCGTGTAGTTGCTCTTAACAACGGTGAAGTTGACGTAATCAACGGTGTTGATGCTAACGTAGTAGATGAGCTCAAGAAGGGTGGCTCTGAGATTTACATGCGTGACGGTATGAGCACTAACTACATGTTCTACAACACTCGTGAGGGCTATGTAACTGCCGATCCTGAGGTTCGTAAGGCTATTTCTCAGGCTATCAATGTTCCTGAGTTAGTAAATACCTTATACAAGGGCTACTCTGACTATGCCAAGACTTATTTCCCTGACTTAATGGCTGGTAACAACGATAAGATTGCCATTTCTGAGTACAACCCAGAAGAAGCTAAGAAGGTATTAGAGCAAAAGGGTGTTAAGACCTTAAAGATTATTACCTATACTAATGCTCGTCCATCCAACACTGCTGGTGGTTTAGTATTAGCTGAGGCTATTCAAGCTTACTTAGCCAAGGTGGGTGTAAAGGCTGAAATCAATGCTTTAGATTGGAATACTTACCGTGCAAAGACCTTAACTGATGCTTGGGATATGGGCTTTACTGCTTGGGGTAGTGATAATGGTGATGCTGATAACTTCATCAACATCTTAGCTACCAACGACCCAATTGTTAACCAAGGTTTATGGTTAGATCCAGAGTTTATTGAGTGCATCAAGGATGGCTTAAAAACTCCAGATGGTGCTGAGCGTGTAGCTATTTACCAAAAGGCAGAAGAGTTAATTGCTCAAAAGGCTCCAATTTTACCAATCTCTCACGCCAAAGAGCTTATGGCTCACAGCCCTAAGGTTAAGGGTGAGTTAATTCATATGAGCGTAGTTCGCTTTGTGAATATGAGCAAGTCCAAGTAATTTAAAGCTTTAGCTTAATTTTATAAAAACGTCCTAAAGGATATTAATCTTTTAGGGCGTTTTTTATTTGAGCGCTAGCAAAAGCCCATGCTCGCTGACCTTGATGATGTACGCCTGCTAGCGCAAGCTTGCGCCTGCTGGCGCGCTTGGCGCAAGCCAAGCTAGCGCAGGTGCTAGGGGCATGACGGTGGCGTGCCCTGAAATTACTCATAAGGTTAACTATGATCTTATCTAGTTAAGATTTTGCTAATATAGGGCACTCCTATAGATTTGTAGTGAACCTTTTTTAATGAAATTGGTCTAAAATTAGCAATTTGTTTTTTATTTGGTAATTTAATGAGGATGTAAAATGACTTCGGCCTTGTGGAATTTGCTCTTTTTTGCCTTAGCCTTAGGGTTATTGGTAGTTATTCACGAGGGAGGTCACTATCTGGCAGCCAAGTTTTGTAAAGTTAAAGTTTATCGCTTTTCCATTGGTTTTGGACCTGTGATTTATCGTCGCACCATGAAAGATGGTGCTGAGTTTGCCTTATCTTTAATCCCTATGGGTGGATATGTAAAAATGAAGGGCGAAAATGGCGATGAGGAAGAGGAACAAGGCAGCGCTAAAGGCAGCGCCAAAGACAGCCCTCATGAGATTGAAACTGATTTTGCCCATATTGTTTCTAGTAACGCCAAGGACTCTTTTAGTGATAAAACAGTAGGACAAAGAGCTTTAATCGTTGCTGCTGGCCCTATTTCTAATATTATTTTGGCTATGGTTTTATACACCATAATGAATATGGTTGGTGTAGCCAATATTATTCCTGTAGTTTCAGAGATTGAGCCAGGTAGTATTGCCTATAATGCCCAGTTAAAAGATAAAGATTTAATTAAAGAGGTCGATGGCTCAACCATCTATGGTTGGGGAGACTTCGTTACCGAAGTAATCGCTGATGTTGGTGGCCAAATCGAATTAACAGTAGTTGAGGATATGGGTAAGGGCGCTGAGCGTAAGGTCGTTTTAGATCTGAGCACTTTACATGTTGATCCAAGGCAAGATGTGCTAGAAAGCCTAGGTTTTGCTCCGCTCTTAGGAAAGTATGATGAAGCTTTAAGCTTTGTTGAAAAAGGATCGGTAGCAGATCTAGCTGGTATTAGAGTTGGTGACAAAGTTGTTGCCATTAATGGGGTGCCAACTCCTGCCTGGCCTGACGTAGTAAGAGCTATCAAACTTAATGGTGAAAAGACTATGCTCTTTGAGTATCAAAGAGATGGTGTGATCCATCAAGCTAAGATAACTCCTATTATGAAATATAATAAGCAAAAGCAAAAATACACCCCTAATATAGGTATAGGTATTGCCGTATTTAAAATAGATGAGGTAGTCACATTTACTCATTATGGGCCTATTGATGCTGTGGTTAAGGCCTCGCAAGACACCTTGCGTATGAGTGTCATGATCTTAGAGATTGCTAAGAAAATGATCTCTGGTGCGCTTGGTACAGAAAATATTGCAGGTCCAATTTCTATTGCTAAAGGTGCAGGCCATTCTGCTGATATAGGCTTTTCTGCATTTTTATGGTTCTTAGCTACTTTGTCTATTAACTTAGGTGTGGTCAACTTATTACCTATTCCTGTATTAGATGGTGGACAGCTTATATATTTGGCTTATGAGAAAATTACAGGCCGTCGCCCTAATGAGAGAGTACAAAGAGTATTGACCGCTATCGGTCTTACCATATTGATATCACTGACAATGTTAGCTATTTTTAACGATTTAGCCGCTCTTTAGGTTAAAATAGTGAATTTGCTATGAGTTGTCGGCTGGTTTTAAGGTTTGGCAATTAGCAATGATAAGGCTCGTGCCTGATGCGAGCGCTTGTCACTTTGGTATATTCATTGATGTATTACACTATTAAAACTTAGTTTGCTTAGTGTGATACGCATTAAAACGATCGGGTGTTAAACTCGTTTAATTTTTGGGTTCAAGATGTCGACAAATAAGAAGTACATAAAAGGATCTCTTTTAAGTGGACTTGCTTTAGCCGTAATGACGGTTTTTAGCTCATCTGCTTATGCAGCACCACAAAACACCCTTGCTACTAACTCTTTAGCCAACGCCTCACAGTTCAATGGCGTAGTAGTACAGGATATTAGAGTTCGTGGTCTCAATCGTGTTAGCTTGGGTGCAGTACTTTTAGCTCTTCCTATTCGCCAAGGTGATGTATTAACCAAGGATAAAGTATCTTTGGCTATGAAGCGCTTATATGCCACAGGCAACTTCTCTGATGTGTCCTTAGGCTTAGAAGGCGATCGCTTAGTTGTTAATGTAACTGAGCTGCCAACTATTGGCTCTATTACTTTTGCTGGCAACGAGCAAATTCAAGAAGAGGCCTTACGTAATGTAATTGAGCAACAGGGATTACGTCCAGGTGAGCCAATTAATGTTCAAACATTACGTCAAATTGAGCAAAGCTTATTAGACTTCTATCACTCTGCTGGTATGTATCAGGCTGAAATTAAGCCTGTGCTTACTTATTTGCCTCGTAACCGTGTCGAAATTAAGATTCAATTCTATGAGGGCAAGCCAGCTTCTATTGATCAAATCAATATTGTTGGTAACAAGGCTTTTAGCGAAGATGAATTAGTTGCCCAATTAGAGTTACGTGATGATGTTCCTTGGTGGAATGTTATTTCCAACTCACGTTATGACGCTCAAAAATTCTCTGGCGACTTAGAAACCTTACGTTCTTACTACTTAGATCGTGGTTATGTACGTTTCAATATTGACTCTACCCAAGTTTCTATTACTCCAGATAAGAAGAGCCTTTATTTAACAATCGCAGTTACTGAGGGCGATAAGTACACTATTGGTAATTGCACCTTACAAGGTGATACCCTTAAGTACGGCTCACAAATGAAAGAGTTAATTACTCTTGAAAAAGGCAGCACTTATTCTGCTCGTGAAGTTACCTTAACTGAGAAGATGTTAACTAACTACTTAGGTAAGTTTGGTTATGCTTACTCTAAGGTAGTAGCTGTACCTGAGTATGATGAGACTAATAAAGTTGTAAATCTTAACTTTATGGTTGAGCCTGGCCAGCGTGTTTATGTAACTAATGTAAATATCACTGGTAATACTCAAACTGATGACACTGTAATTCGTCGTGAAATCAATCAGATGGATCAGACTTGGCTTTCTAATGAGGCTGTAGAGGCTTCTAAGGCCCGTTTAAATCGTACTGGTTATTTCGAGACTGCTGATATTAAGACCAAGCGTGTTGGCGCTAACGGTGATACTGTAGCTTTAGACGTAACCGTAAAAGAGCAGCCAACTGGTAGTATCCAAGGTGGTATTGGTTACGGTACCTCCTCAGGCTTTATGCTTCAGGCTGGTATTTCCCAGTCCAACGTATTTGGTTGGGGTTCTAGTGCCAATGTTAGTGCTTACCAAAACGATTATCGTGAGCACGTCGAGCTTGGCTATACCGACAATTACTGGTCTATTGATCAAATCTCTATGGGTGGTCGTGTTTATTATGACAACTTCCATGGTGATGATGCTGATGTGGTTTCTTATGACAATCAAACCATTGGTTTAGATATCAGCACTGGTTATCCAATTTCTGATAATGTATATGTCACCTATACCTTAGGCGCACAAATGCTTGATATTAAGTCTAATAAGATCTTCTTACAAGCAGCTGACTTCTGGCGCACCTATGGCGAGGGTGGTCTATCCAATGACTTTGTAAACTATACCTTCAGAGTTAATGTAAATCGCAATAATCTTGACCGCAGCGTATTCCCAACCTCTGGTTCAAGACAAAATGCTTCTTTATTTACCACTATTCCTAAGGGCTCTGATTTACAGTACTACAAGATTGATCTTCAGTCATTCCACTACTTCCCTCTAAATGACAATCGCGATTTCATTTTCGCTATTAGAGGTCGTGGTGCTTATGGTAATGGTTATGGTACTGTTGATGGCTTAAAGCAGAAGCTACCATTCTTTGATAACTTCTACTTAGGTGGCGATCAATGGTTACGTGGCTTCGAGCGTAACAGCGTCGGTCCTCGTGCACTATATCCTGCTGAGGGCGGTAAACTTACCATTGATGATGACGATAATTTAGGTGGTAATGCTTTATGGGCTGTTTCTGCTGAAATTATTGTTCCAACCCCATTCATCTCTGAGATTTACAAGAGCCAGGTTCGTACCAGCTTATTCTTAGATGCAGGTTCCTTATGGGATACTAACGCCTCTGATTACACTGCTGGTTACTCCAACGCTCCTGATTACTCAGACCCAATGAATTACAGTGCAGCCGCTGGTGTTTCTGTAACTTGGATGTCTCCAGTAGGCCCATTATCATTTAGCTTTGCTCGTCCTGTTAAGGAGCAAGAAGGCGATGATAGCCAGGTATTTAGTTTCGACATTGGTGGTCGTTTCTAAAAAGTATTTAGGATTAGTCAAAGATTTTTTAGTACAAAAACGGAAAATTATGATGTTTAAGAAAATTTTATTAGCCTCAGCTTTAAGTGTTGCTTTATTAGGTGCTACTCAGACTGCTGCTATTGCTGCACCAGCTGCCAAGAGCCCAACCATCGCCGTAATTAATCTTCCTTTAATTATGAGCGAAATCCCTCAGGCTAAGGCTGTAGAGGAGGCCTTATCAAAGGAGTTCTCCGCTCGTGAAAAAGAGCTTCAAGATATGCAGCAAAAGGGCACTAAGTTAGGTCAGGAAATCAACTCTGGTAAGTACAAGGGCAATGATCTTGTTTCCAAGCAACGTGAAATTGCTCAACTTCAGGCTGACTTCCAACTTAAGGCACGTGCTCTTCAAGAAGATCAGCAAAAGCGTATCCAAGAGGAAAATCGTAAGTTAGCTGTGAGCGTTCAAATTGCTATTGATGACATTGCTAAAGAGCGTGGCATTGACTTAGTATTACGTGGTGAGGGCATTGCTTACACTATCGAAGCTTTAGATATCTCTCAGGATATTATCAAGCGCGTATCTGCTAAGAAGTAATTTTGTAAATCATTCTCTTTAGTGGTTAAAGAGAATGATATTAAGATCAAACACTAAGTTAACTTTATTAGTTTTTCTAAGCTACCTTGGTTAGGAAATTTTTATCTTATTAGTCCTATCATGGTAGCTTTTTTGTTGGTTGAACTTGAAGGAGGGTAGACCCATGTTAGTTAAGGACATAGCCGCACAGCTAAATGCCGAATTTATTGGTGATGGCGAGGTCGATATCGTAAAAGTAGCCAACTTAAAGACTGCTAAGGCTGGTCAGATTAGCTTTTTATCTGATGATAAGTATCGCTGCGTGCTAGATGAGACCAATGCTAGCTGTGTCATGATTAAGCCTGAGTTTAAAGAGCATGTTAAGTGCAGTGCCATTATTTTAGCTGATCCTTATTTAGGCTTTGCTCGTGTAGCTCAAATGCTCGATACCACTCCTGCTATTGCTACAGGCATTCATCCTACAGCCTATGTGGCCCCTGGTGTAACCTTAGGAGAAAATGTTGCTCTTGGTGCTCATGTAGTAATTGAAGAGGGTGCAGTAATTGGGGATCATGTACAAATTGGTGCTAATTGTGTAATTGGCCCTAAGGCCAAGATTGGTGCTCATACTAAGCTCTATCCTTTAGTAAGCATTTATCACGATTGTGAGATTGGCTCTAACTGCTTAGTACAATCAGGTACAGTAATTGGTTCTGATGGCTTTGGTTATGCCAATAATAAAGGACAATGGGTTAAAATTCCGCAAACTGGCCGTGTGGTTATTGGTGACTTTGTCGAAATTGGCGCTAATACCTGTATTGATCGTGGTGCCTTAGACGACACTATTATCGAGTCTAATGTAATTATTGATAACCTTTGTCAAATTGCTCACAATGTAAAGATTGGCTATGGTACAGCTGTAGCTGGCGGTACTACCTTTGCAGGTTCTGTAACTATTGGTAAATACTGTATTATCGGTGGCACCTCAGTATTTAATGGCCATATTTCTATTGCAGATCAAGTAACCATTTCAGGTATGTGTATGGTTATGCGCTCAATTAAGGAGCGTGGAGCTATTTACTCCTCAGGCATTCCTGCTCAAACTAATAGTGAGTGGCGTCGTACTGCCTCCCGTGTGCTCCATATTAATGATATGTATCGCAAACTAATGGAGCTGGAAAAGGAAGTTAAAAGCTTAAAAGGTAATTAAAAACGCTTCTTGGCGTTAATTAGCGCTCTATTTTAATTTTTTGTAGTCAAAAAATGGTATGATATGAGCGCTAAATTGGCTAATAAATCATGTTCTTTATTTGCAAAGAGCAAATGAATCGACATTTTAAATTTAGCAAGAAGCTATCAGCTAATTGGCAGTATGCATTAGCCTTGTAATAAAAGTTTATGTATAGTGCCAACTAGCTGGTGAAATTGTGGTGACTATCAAGGTGGAATCAAGTGACATCTAGTAACGAGAATACTCAAAAGAAGACCTTAAATGTTGAAGAGATCATGGAGCTCTTGCCTCATCGTTATCCGTTCTTAATGATCGATAAGGTCGTTGACTACTCCATTACTGAGGAGCACAAGACCCTTAAGGCCATCAAGAATGTAACTTTTAATGAGCCTTATTTCCAAGGTCACTTCCCTGGTAAGCCAATTTTCCCAGGTGTTCTTATTTTAGAAGCTATGGCTCAAGCCACTGGCGTGTTAGCTTTTACCATGGTAGGTAAGCCAGAGCCTGGTGAACTTTACTATTTTGCCAGCGTTGATAATGCCCGTTTTAGAAGACCAGTTGTACCTGGTGATCAGTTAGTTCTTGATGTTGAGTTCTTCAAGGAAAAGCGTGGTATTGCCAGCTTCAAGGGTGTAGCAACCGTTGATGGCGAGGTTGTTTGCTCTGCTGATTTAATGTGCGCTAAAGTACGCAGCTAAAGATTGATTGCAGCACAAAACTAAAAGATAGCAGCTTATTGCTGCCTAGCATTTAGCTTTACAAGGGGATGTCTGATGGCTAATAGCGAAGCTTCTAGTGCTCATAAAGGAGAGGAGTTAACTGGCTCCAAAGCATATCCGCTTGTCCATACTTTTGAAGGACAGAGCACAATCTCATCTACTGCTAAGATTGCCCCAAGTGCGATTTTACGTGGCAAGGTAGTCATTGGAGATGATGTCATTATTAAAGATAATGTCATTATCGAAGGTGAGGTAACCATTAGCTCTGGATGTGTTATTGAGCCTTTTTGTGTGATTCGTGGCCCTAGCGTTATCGGATCCAATAACCACTTTTATCAGTTTTGCTCTATAGGTGAAGCTAACCAAGATCTTAAATATAAGGGTGAAGCAACCAAGCTCTTAATTGGAGATGATAATACCTTCCGTGAGCACTGTACTGTGCACAGAGGTACTGTCCAAGGTTTAAGCGAAACCAAAATTGGTAGTCGCAACCTCTTCATGGTTAATGCTCACGTAGCTCATGATTGTATTATTGGTAATAATTGTATTTTTGCTAATAACGCAACTTTAGCAGGGCATGTGGTCATTGGTGACTATGTAATTTTTGGCGGCTTATCTGCTATTCACCAATTTGGTAGAGTAGGCTCTCACGCTTTTGTAGCTGGTATGGCTGCTTTAAATATGGACGTTCCTCCATATGTTATGGCAGCAGGTCACTATGCCAAGCCTTTTGGTATTAATAAGGTAGGACTAGCTCGTAGAGGTTTTTCTGAGAGTACTATTAGTGCTATTAAGAAAGCCTATATGATTATCTACCATAAGCATTTAACTATTGAGGAAGCTATTCCTAAGTTAGAAGAGCTTGCTCAAAGTGAGAGTGCTGTTACTCCTTTATTAGACTTCATTAAAGAAAATGGACGCGGAATTGTGCGCTAAATTTTCTATTGCTTAATTGAAAATAAGAGGCTCCTAGCTAACATGCTCTTATTAGAGTTTAGTCAGGAGCTTTTTTATTTGTCTAAAGAAAACTTATATTTAAAAAAATATGATGTTAGCTAAGATTTAACTAAGCACAATAAGCTACTATCTAAAAATATTACAATTTGTTAAATTGTGGCAAACTTTAATTTTAATTGTAGGTCTGAATTGAATGTCTGAAGTTAATTGCAACCCTCACCTTTATGCCATCATCGCAGGTGAAGTATCTGGAGATACCTTAGGTGCTGGCTTAATGAAGGCAATTTTGCGTCATGATCCTGAGGCTAAATTTATTGGCATTGGTGGTCAAAAGATGATCCAATGCGGTATGGTTTCAGCATTCAATATGGAAGAGCTTTCGGTAATGGGCATCTTTGAGGTGGCTGCTCATGCTATTCCTATTTTAAAGATCCGCTCTGCCATTACTAAATTGCTCTTAAAAGAACGCCCTTGCATTATGATTGGCATTGACTCTCCAGACTTTAATTTGTCGGTTGAGCATGCTTTGAAAAAGGCAGGCATTAAGACTGTTCACTATGTGTCACCATCAGTATGGGCCTGGCGTGAAAAACGTATTGTTAAAATTAAAGCCTCTTGCGATGAGATCTTAGCTTTATTGCCTTTTGAAAAGGAATTTTATGATCGCCATGATATGCCTTGTACTTATGTAGGTCATACTTTGGCTAATTCTATTCCTGTCAAAATAGATCAATCTTTAGCACGTGAGCGTAGTGGTCTTTATAAAAATTGCGTAGATGGTGTACCTGGTAAAGTGTTAGCCATCTTGCCTGGCTCTCGTCGTGGCATTATCAAGCGCATGTTGCCTATCTATGCCTTAAGCGCAGCTTTACTCCATGAGAAAATTAAAGATTTAAGCTTTATTAGCGTCGCTCCTAATCGTGATATTGCCTTATTGATTAAAGATATTTGGTTAGAGTATTGCCCTCAATTATCTTTAACTGTCTTTGTAGGAGACAGCCAAGATGTGATTGCCTCAGCCGATGCCTGTTTATTAACCTGTGGCACTATTGCTTTTGAAGCTATGTTATTAAAGTGCCCTATGGTAGTAGCCTATAAGGTATCTCGCCTGAGCGCTGCCATTGCTCGCCGTTTGTTAAAAGTTAACATGTACTCTTTACCTAATCTCTTGGCTAAAAGAGAAATTGTTAAAGAGTTAATCCAAGAGGATTGCACTCCTATTAAATTAGCTCATGAATGTATTCGTCTGTTAACCTCAGACAACTTATTAATGAAAAAAGAGTTTACTACCATTCATGAGTCTATTAAGACCAATACTGATGAGCTTGCAGCACGTGCTGTTATGCGCTTAGTTGCTCAAGAACAGCAGCAATTATCCTTAGGCCTTAAAGATGAACTTAGCAAGCTTACTGCTGAAGAACAAGCTTTAGATAAGCTCTCCTTAGTTAATTACGCTAAAAAGCCAAAAGAGCTCGCCCTTCAAAACGAAGATCAGGCAAAGTCTAACCAAGCCGCAGCTGCTCAAGACCAAGCAGCCACAGCTGACCCAGCTGCCTCAGCTGGCGCTGATTCTGCTGAGGCAGCCGCTGCTAGCGCAGCAGATGCTGTTACAGCTGTATCATCTGCGGACACTGCTGATGCTTTAGTAGGCTCAAATACCGATCTCAATGATGGGGCTGATACTAACTCCAATCAAAGTGCATCAGGTAAAAGTAAAAGAGCTAAGCGTAAAAGTAAAAGCAAGAGCAAGAGCAAGGCCGATAGCACTGCTAAAGAAACTGAGGCTACAGCTAATAGCACCACTTTAGCAGCCAGCGATTTAAGCTCTAACGACGTTAATCCAAGCTCACTGTCCATTAGTTTGGAGGTGGCACAAAATGCAGCAGGATATCGTAACTTCTTAGACAAAACCAAGAGTGCCAGCGCAGCTGCCAGCGCCAGCGCCAGTCAGGAGCTGGGACTACCAAGCGTCAATGATGCAGAGGTGCCTTTAAAGAATGGCCTAGACGATAAGACAGTTAAAAAGTTGGAAAAAGAGGCTAAAGAAGAAGCTGGCTTATCCTTAAGTGAAGTGCTATCCATGCCGAATAAAAGTGCTCGCAGTAAAAATCGCGATATAGTTAAGCGAGTAACCCAAAGAATTTAATTCAGATACAGCCCCTTGTTAAGGGGCTGTATGCTTACTACCCAATAGTAAAGGTGAGCTTAGGAGCAACCAAATGGCCAAAGTACCAGCTAAAGAACCATCTCTTAATGATGCATTACAAGGCGATTTATTTGCTAATGCTCTTACAGACACTACTACTAAAGATCTGAGCGATATCCCCTCAGATGGCGATAACGCTAAGGCAAACACCCAGCTAAAGACCAAAGCCAAAGCCAAAGCTAAAGCTAAGGCCAGCGCTAAAGATAAAAGCACAGCCTCTGCTCCTGTTCACTCTCAATCTCAGGATAAATCCCAAGCTACTGGCAATAGCCATAACAAAGCTCAGGCTAAGATAGAAGCTAAAGCCGATACTAAAGCAGACTCCAAGTCTAAGGCTAAAAATAAGGCAGATGCTAATGGCGAGTCCAAAGGTAAAGGTAAAGCTAAAGCAGACTCCAAAGCTAAGGCAAAGACTAAGTCTAAAAATAAGGATGATGCCAAGGGTGAAGCCAAGGCTAAAGCTAAATTAATGGCTAAGCACCAGAGCCAATCCCTTGCTAGTGGTAAAGATGATGGCAAGAGCAATGAAGTGCTTTTAGATCCAAGCTTAGAGCTGATAAATAATTCAGCTCAGAGCTCTAATGCTACAGCTACAACTAATGCTACAGCTCCTGCTCTTACTAAAGTAAAAGCTAACAAGCATGCTCACCATGCCAATAAGAGCCAAGATAAAGAGCTCGTTTTAGGCTCTAACTCTAACGAGCTAAGCAATAGCGTAAACATGGGCTTGCTAACAGATACAGAGCAGACTTTATTGTCCCCACTGTTTAGTGATGTGCTCTCAGAGCAAAATATATTAGAGGAAAGTAAAGACTCCTTACTTACCCCTCATATGTCATCCTTATTAGAAGGGCAAGATTTAGAAGGGCAAGCACTTGAGTCTGAGCTAAAGATATTAAGCTGCACTGAGGTTAATAGCTCTGCTAGCGCTAGCGCCAGCGCCAGTTATAGCGCCAGCGCTAACACTAGTGACAGTGACAGTGATAGCACTAGTGCTAGCTCCAGTGAGAGTGCTCAGAGCCAGAGTGATGCCTCTAATAGTGATACAAGCCATAGTGATACTAAGGGCAAGAGCAATGAAAGTGTGAAGATAGAGCTTGGTTTGGGAGCTTTAGGATCCTTAGGGGCTAACCTTCCTGATAGTGGTGAGTTTGAGCTTAAAGTACAAACTTTACAGGAACTGGAGGCTTTAGATAAAGCATCAGGCCAAGATAAAGCTGATACTGAGGACAATAATGCCAAGCAAGGAAGCTTATTCTTAGAGGGCTATGTTGTCGGTCAGGGTGGTTTGTTTGATGATGTTAACGATGAGGTTGTTAATAATAATAATAACGACGACATTGAGCTGGTATATGTTCCTTTAAAAGAGGTATCTTTACAGGAAAAATTTAGTGATGTGCTTGCTCCATCAGAAAACTTGCCAGAGCTAGGAGAGGATGAGTCCGACTCTGATGTTGATATTTATGCCCCACAAGAGCCAGCCTTTAATTTTTTTGAGCCATCACCAGACTCCTTGCAAGCAAGTCAATTCCCATCTTTAGGCGCTGAGGCTAGCACCCATACGAGCGCAGGTGGCAGTGCTAGCAGCGCTAGTGCTAGCACTGGAGCTAACGCTGAGGTTAAAGCTATGAGTGAGGGTGAAGTGGTGATTATTAATCATGAAGTAGAGAGTGATAGCACTATGGCAACTAAATCTCAGGATGATACTAAGGTTAAAGCTACAGCTACAAGAAAGGCTAGGGCGAGCGCTAAAAGCAGGGTAAAAGCTGACTCTAAGGATGGTACTGGCGCTGGTGCTGATTTAGTCACTCAGGTGGGAGCTGACGCTGGCGCTGATGCGGAGGCTGGTGCAGGTGCAGGTGCGGGTGCTAAGACAAGCGCCAAAGCCAAAGCTAAAGCAAAAGTGGTTTATGAGCCATATGAGTATCCTATTGACCCTAAAGTTTATGCTGTATGTGGCATTGATGAGGCTGGACGTGGCCCGTTGATGGGTGATGTGGTGGCTGCTTGTGTAATCTTAGATCATAACCATATGATTGAGGGTTTGAATGATAGTAAGAAGCTTACGGAAAAAGCTCGTGATGCCTTGGCTCCTATCATTAAAGAGCAGGCCATAGCTTATGGTATTGGCCGTGCCTCTCCTCAAGAAATCGATAGTTTGAATATCCTAAATGCTACTTTCTTGGCTATGCGTCGTGCTTTTGATGCTATGCAAAAGTCTTGTAATTTAGCTTTAATCGATGGCAATAAAATACCTAAGACCTTTAGTGATATTCCTATGGTTATGGAGGCTGTGGTTAAAGGTGATGCTAGAGTGGCTGAAATTAGTGCTGCGTCTATTTTGGCTAAAACCACCCGTGATGCTGACTGCTATGAGTTAGATAAGCTCTATCCAGAGTATGGCTTTGCCAGACACAAAGGTTATCCAACTAAAGACCACCTTGAGGCCTTAGCTAAACTACCAATATTGCCTTGCTATCGCAAAAGTTATGGCCCTGTGAAAAAACTCTTGGCTGGCAGTCAAGATGAGGTAGAGACTATCAGTCCTAATGTGCAAAAGCGCTTAGAAACAGCAAAAGATACCAAACAAAAGAAATTGGATGAGTTGCTAACAGAGAATACCTTAATATCCCTTGATGATTTTGCTTAAGTCTGGGGATTCGTTGGCTGACACCTCCCATGGGCAAGCCCATGGGGTTCCATATACAAACTTCCCTTAAAG
>Briea_p1__coassemble_744_pt1 | contig 27647 bp, 17 predicted proteins | sample Briea_p1__metabat2_low_PE_001 | metagenome-assembled genome bin Briea_p1 | reverse complement strand
TCTCCACCTAAACTCTTCGAGTTATAGGTGGAGAATTACGCCTATTTGTTAAAAAGCTCTTGTTCAATTTCGTCCATGTAGTAAGGAATTTCACCAAACCATACAATATCAGGACGTAAGGTAGCTTTATGGCAGTGTGGGCAGAGGCTATCAGGGCTTGAGTTGTCCCAAAAAGTAAAGCGACGATTACAGCTTTCACAAAGCATACTATCAATTTGACCATGCATATGGATGATGTGTTTAGAGTTAGCTCTTTCATGCAGATCATCAATATTCTGGGTAATGATAGTGACCTTGCCACCTAAAGAGTCCATTTGCTCTTGTAGTTTAGTAATAGCTAAATGCGCTGAGTTTGGTTCTTTGTTTTTAATGTTTTGTCTTAAACCGTTGTAAAACTGATGAACCAGGGCTTTGTTTGAGTCAAAGCCAGCATAAGTAGCAACATCCTCAACTCTATGGTTTTCCCATAAACCATCTTCAGATCTAAAAACAGGAATACCAGATTCAGCTGAAATACCAGCTCCAGTTAATATTACTATATGGTGAAATTTCATAAACCAACTCCGAAAATCTAGCTTACCTATAAGTTCTTACAAAGCTTAATTTGGCCATTATAGCCCTTTAACAGACATAGGGGAGACAATTGGTTATTTATCAAAATGTTCGTAGCTTTAGTGGTTAAGCAGCCCCAATCCTCTATAAATGACCTCCAAGAGGCAAGCAAAGTTGCTTATTTAACGTAAATATGTGATTGTCTCCCCTATGTCTGCTTTAAACTTGTGCGTGTTGGTATTAGCGTAACAGCAAATCTTAGTCAGCTCCGAGCTTGCAAAGAAAAGAATGATGGGGCATATAAGGCTAACATCATCTGGTAGCTTTAGCGCCCCGTGGGCACTAAAGCTGCCAGATGGGCCCTAAAGCTGCCATATGGGCGCTAAAGTTTTTATCTTTAGCACCCGTGGGGCTAAGTTAGGGGCTTAATTAGTATTGAGCGCCTACTAGCCAGTGAGCTAAGGCATAGACAGTGTTACCTGTTGAGCCTGGAGCTAAATAAGGTGAGCTTTCGCCTTGGTAGGCATTGGATAAGTCAATGTGAGTCCATTTTTGCTCAGGTGAGACAAAGAAGGATAAGAAAGCAGCAGCTGTTGAAGAGCCAGGGGCACCATCACCATGGCTGGTGTTGCAAATATCAGCACGGCGAGATGTAATATAACGCTTGTGATATTCTCTCATTGGTAATACCCAATACTCTTCTTTAGTGTAGTTAAATGCTTGCTCTAATTGCTCGTCCATAACATTTTCACGGCATAAGATAGCGCACATGTCACGGCCTACTGCAATTTTGGCAGCACCTGTTAAGGTGGCAGCATCAAGAATATATTTTGGCTTATCTTGAGCAGCTAAGAGCAGAGCATCAGCAAGAATGAGGCGACCTTCTGCATCGGTATTACCGATCTCAACGCTGACATTATTAGGATAGGTAATAATATCGCCTGGCACCATAGCATTGCCTGATACCATGTTCTCAGCACAAGGCATATAGCAGCGAATATGCTTATTAGCGCCCATAGCAGCAGCTAGAGCAGTGGCAGCAGCTACATAAATTAAACCAGACTTATCAGTGCGCATAGTATCCATAAACTTAGCGCTCTTAATGTCATTACCGCCAGTATCAAAAGCAATGCCCTTACCTACAAGAGCAATATCTACTACTTGCTCATCAGCATTAGGGCCCACATAATCAATCACGGCTAAGCAAGGCTCATGGCTGGAGCTTTTACCTACGGTTTGCAGTCCAATGCAGTTATAGTCAAATAAAGAATCGCCTTTTTTGTAAAGTTCAAATGAGAGCTTGCCTTGACCACCAAAGGTATTAAAGGCTTTTTCTAACTGCTGATAGTAGCTATTTACTAAGTCTACAGTGTGGTATTGATTATTAGCACTATTGGCAAAAATACGAGCTAAAGTAATAAACTCAACATCACGGCGTACTGACTTTAAAATGGCATCATTAAGATCAAAAGCAATACTAATAGGGCTATTGCGGCATTGCTCTGAGTACATGCCTAAGACAAATTGAGCGGCGCTGATGGCATCAAGCTTTACAGCGCTGTCTTGATCTAAAGTAACAATAACTTTCTTAATGCCTAATGCACCTACATTGCGACCTGCTTTTTGAATGCAGCGGTTATCGCTGTCATCTAAGAAAATATCAAAGCCACCTTGCTTATTAGGAATGCAGGCAGTCTTGTCGACAAAGCACTCAGGACAAGTGCCTTTAGTTAAGCAGACGGTTAAAAAAGAATCATCGGCTTGAGAAAGATTAAGAATTTCAATATTGGTCATAAAAAAAAAATCGCGCATCCAGAATAAACGCAACTCTCCTTTTGCACAGTGAAAAATCTATAAACAAGGAACACTTTTTATGCTAAGTATAGCCTTATAATAATTGCCTATTAGTAATACGGATTAGCTTACAAACGTACTTTAGGATATTAATGTATAAGTGCTGGTAATGTTCTATCTTAGCCCTATTATTATAGGCCAGTTAGTAATTTAGTAAGGATAATTATGAAAGTTGCAATTATTGGAACAGGCTATGTGGGCTTGCCTACAGGTGTAGGATTAGCTGAGCTGGGGCATCAAGTGATTTGCATTGATAATGATGAGAGCAAAATTGCTAAGTTGCGACATTCACAACTAACTATCTATGAGCATGGTTTACAAGAACTATTTGATAAACACGTCTCATTAGGTCATTTAACCTTTACTACTAATATGAAAGAAGGCCTATCAGGCGTTCAATTAATTATCATTGCCGTAGGCACCCCGCCACATCCTATTACTAATGAAGCTGACTTAAGTTATCTTTATGAAGCCGCCGCACAAATAGCCCCTTGCTTAAATTCTTCTTATACTGTTGTTGCTACTAAATCTACTGTTCCTGTAGGTACGGGCGATGAGGTAGAGTCCATTATTAATCATATTAATCCTCAAGCTAATTGTGACGTGATCTCTTTACCTGAGTTTTTACGTGAGGGTTATGCTATTTATGACTTTTTCCATCCTGATCGCATTGTGGTAGGCTCTGACTCTACTCAAGCTAAAAAACTAATTGCTAGACTTTATGAGCCTTTATTGGCTTTGCATCCTCATTGCCAAATGCTTTATGTCTCACGTCGTTCTAGTGAAACCATTAAGTATGCAGCTAATTCATTATTAGCCACCAAAATTCATTTTATTAATGAAATGGCAGATTTTTGCGAGCAATCTGGAGCTGACATTTATGAGGTAGCATCTGGCATAGGCTTAGATCAGCGTATTGGTAAAAGTTTTTTAAATCCAGGCCCTGGTTTTGGCGGCTCTTGTTTCCCTAAAGATACTATGGCCCTTGATTTGATGGCCCAAAAGTATGGGGTAAATTTATCTTTAGTACATGCTACTTTAGAGGGTAATAAGCAGCGCATCACCAGCATGGCTCAGAGAATTGTCCAAGTAGCTAAACAGCTCAATGATGGCCCAGCCGAGGCAAAAGCTATGACAGCTGCAGCCGCAGGCGCTGGAACTGTAGCTGCTGCGGTTGGTGCTTGGGATGGGACGGGTGCGGTGGTGGGCATTTTAGGCCTTGCCTTTAAGAATGGAACCGATGACTGCCGTTTTTCTCCTGCTATGCAAATAGTGGATCATATTCTAAAAGTTGCGCCTAATATTACTCTTAGAGTGTTTGATCCTAAGGCTATGGATAATGCTAAAAAAATTCTTAGCGGCTATAGCAAGCAAATTGTCTATGTTAACTCGGCCCAAGAGGTAAGCCATGGCGCTGATATTTTAGCTGTGCTTACCGAGTGGGGAGAGTTTAGTAATCTTGATCTTAACTATTGTGCGCTGCATATGCGCCATAAAGTGATTTTAGACTATCGTAATAAGCTATCAATGCGTTTAGCTCACGAATTGGGCTTTAGTTATAGCGGTGTGGGCTTGGGTACAGATGATTTGCATCACTAAGAGCTAAATTTGGTTCAAATAGCCTCCCAAAGGATCTATTTGAACCTAAATTTAAGATAAAATGAAAGCTATTATGAGCGCCTTTTATCTGTTTTGATTGTAAGGAAATAGCATGCCTAAGATTCTCTGGATGTCACCTTTTAGTTTGCATGATTCCTCATCAGGGGCTGCGCTAAATTGTCGTTACATGCTTGCTAGCTTAGTAAGTCGTGGCTTTGAGGTGTGGGCTTGTTCTTCATTTATCTTTGATGCCCAACAAGCAGCTGCGCAAGCTTTTGGTGATATAAAAGAACTTTTTAAAGATAATTATAGTGAAATCCATAGTTTTGATGAGCAGGGGATACATTATCTTTATACAAGAGTCTCAAGCTGCCAAGAGACTGATATGACTTTATCTGAGTGTCAGCTCTTCTATCATACCTTTATCAAAGCTCTGAAAGATTTTAAGCCTGATGTAGTTATGGGCTATGGTACTGCTCCTGTAGTTATGAGTTGTTTTGCTGCGGCCAAACAACAAGGTATCAGTACTGCTTATATGCTTTCTAATGGCTCTTACTCTACTTATTTATTTCCTAATATTGATCTTATTATTACTGACTCTTACGCCGTATCTAAACTGTATGCCGAGCGGGATGAAATCAACACTGTACCTGTAGGTGCCTTTTTTAATATTCAAAATATTACTGCCCCAGAGCATCAAAAGCGTTTTGTAACCTTTATTAATCCTTCGGATTATAAAGGAGTAGCAATTTTTGCTAAGTTAGCCAAGCTCTGCCAAGAAAGAATGCCTGAGGCTAAGTTTTTAACTGTTAACACTCATCAGCGTTTTAATGAAGTAGTAAATAAACTTCATATCAAAGGGGACTTAAACAACCATCCTTATCAGCAAAATGATTTTCCTAATGTTTTTATGGTAGATCAGCAAGTTGATATGCGCTCTATTTATGCCATTAGCGCAGTAATTTTGGTGCCTTCTTTATGGTTTGAAGCTTGGGGTCGAGTAGCTAGTGAGGCTGTGTTTAACAATATTCCTGTTATTGCATCAAACTCTGGTGGCTTAGCTGAGGCCATTGGCGGTGGTGGTGTTTTAATTGATACCCCAGAGCATTGTCAGGAGGACTTTTACTCATTACCTACAGATGAGGAAATTGAGCCTTGGTTTAATGCCTTAAAAGTATTATTAGCAGAAAACTTTGATCAAGAACTAGAAACCGCCCGCACCCGTCTATCACAAGATAGAGCGGTCAATCGTTTAATTAGTGCCCTCAATCCTTTAATTAATAAAAGCCAGCATCAAGCACCAGATTTATCTGAGCTTTGCGATCAAATCAATGCTCTTCAAGATGACGATCTCAAGGATAATGGATTATGAAAAAAATCTTATGGATAAGCACTTGTTGTGTACATGATTTGGCCAGTGAGTCCATGCTACAAGTACGTAACATGATTGCCTCTTTAGCAGATCGCAGTGCCAGTTTAGTTTGTCTAAGCTCTACTATTAGATCCAACAATGATCCTAATTCCTTACACCCAGCAGCTCGTGAGTTAATCACCCACTCAGCCAACAAATTTCAATTTGCTGATGACAGGGTGCAATATATTTATACCATTACAGGTCAGCATCCTTTAGCCAACATGACCACATTAGAGCAAAGTCAGTTTTATAACGAAATGACTCCTATTATTTGTGGTTTTAAGCCTGATGTGGTGATCACCTCCTCTAGCGATATTGTCTCTATGGCTTGTCTTAATTTAGCCAAGCACTTAGATATTCCTACTGTGTTTGTGCTCTTAGAGCCTCCTGCTAGAGAGTTTAATTTTGCTGATGTTGATCTTATTGTTAGCTCTAGTGAATCTTTAACTAAAGACTATGTCATAACTCAGGGTAAAAAAGCCTTACAAGTTGGCCCTTTTGTGTGCCCTAATGGCCCAATTATGGAAGCTTACTTACAAGCCAAGCATCAACATATGCAGGCTCTTAGACAAAAGCAAGAGCAAGAGCAAAAGCAAGAGCAGCTCTCACACTTACAGAGCAAAGCATCGATTGACTGGAGCTCTTTACCTTTTCCAAATGTAGAGCAGCGCTCATTAGTCTTAATGGTGTCACCTAATGTTGAGCATGGTTTGGGTATATTTTTGAGCATGGTAAAAGCATGCAGCCAAGATCCATTGTTCCAAAATTATGAGTTTGCGGTCTTAGAAACAGAAGACAATCAGTTTTTGCTCAATACCAATTCCTACACCAACAAAAATCAAGAGCTAAATGTCTTTACTCAAGAGACTATTAGTAAGGTAAAAGTATTTGGTATGGGACATGATATTAATGATTTGCTAGCTAAAAGTAGAGTCTTAATCATGCCTACTTTAAGCTTAGTTTCTAATAGCTCCTTAGGTCTACAATCATTAAGTCACGGTGTGCCTATTATTACTACTAGTCAAAACATTTTAAAAGAGCAGTTAAAAGATGCGGCTACTTATGTAGATGTAGATCAAGAGTTAATTGATAACCTCTATTTAGCTCCTGAGCCTAAGCAAGTATCCCCTTGGGTAGAGGCTTTAAAGAATGAATTGCTCAATGACTTTGACCGTAATCGTATTTGGTTGGCGCTAGAGCACAGTGATTTTATTGGCAGCTGCCGCCGCTTAGCTTTAGGTTTAAAACCATTACTTGCTAAAAGAGCGGGCGATAATCCTCAATTACTAAGATTAGGTACTTTTAGCTTAAGAGCTATTATCCAATCAGAAATAGAGGCGCAAAAGAAAGAGGCTCAAAGAGTAGCTAATTTAGCCACTGAAAGCCAAACTTTAGATGAGGATAATAAAGAGCTCTCCAAAGCCATGGATACCTCCTCTTATAATTCTTTAACAAATAAGCGCAAACAAGCTTATTCAACTCAAGCACCTAACTCATTAAGTGCCTTATAAGCTAAAAAAGCACTCTCAATACCAAAGCCAAACTATTCCCACCAAACAAGGCCCATCCTATCAAAGTCTTGATAGGATGGGCTTGATAGCTAGGCTAGCCAGGCAAGGGCCAAGCCCAAGCTCAAGGCAAGCCTTGGCTTGGCTTGGCTTAGCCTAGCTTGGCCTTAAGGAGCTTATTTTTGAGCTGAGGCCGTTTGGAGCTGAGGCTGGCAAAAGCTAATGTGCTTCATACAGTGATTGCAGCTTTGGCTAAATTTCAAAGGGTTCTTGAATAAGAACGGATTGCATACTAAGTTCATAGCTCCACAACTACAGGTAAACATAAAAGCCTCTAATTGTTCTAAGGCCTCTAAGATATAAATAAAAGCCGTTAAGCTTGGAACCTTAGGTTGACGGGCGCTATTTCTATAGTAGTGATTGTTGTCATGCTTAGATGAAACCAATTGGCTAAAGGCATCTTGAATACCTAAACATAAGAAAAAATCTATAGAGCCACTATAGTTGTGAGTGTCATCGTTAAGATTGCTTAAAATCATGCAATCACGCTTATTGTAAATATTTTTGCTATCTACATTATTGACCTTTAAGCGCAGAAGATTGCTATCTAACAATTGCTGATAAGCCAAGGCTCGAGAGCAAAACTGAACATAAGTATTGTTCTGGTTAACAATCTTGGACAGATATACAGATTGTTTAATGGCTAAATGGTTGATTTTAAGGCGTTCAGGCTCGTCTTTTTTAGCTAAGTTATTGCTATTGTGGAAAGTATCTTTAAGGTTTAATACCTTGATAAAGTCACGAGCAACCTCACTTTTAGGCTGAGCTTGCCTATCAGTGCTAACAGATAACTTAGGAAAAATACCATCAGGAATAGCAGACTTTTTAATAGAGTCTTGATAGCTTTCATCTAAGCTTTTAGAACGTCTTTTAAGATAGACATGTAGCTCAACATAGTCTTCATGTTGATCAATCTTAGTTAAGACAGGTTTGTGAGGTAAGACTCTATTAACTATAAGGGCGCATAAATCCATAACATTAGAGTTATCAGCACTTACTATAGGTAACTTATAGCTTTCATGGTACAAAAGCTCCCTATCTTCCATAATCTTAAAATACAAATGAATCATCTGCTCTAAGATAAATTTAGAGTAGTCATTAGTTAACAGCTGTTTAAGCGAATTTTCGTTAAGCTGTTGGTTAACGCCAAATAGATTGTTATTTAAGTACGATAGCATATCGTTAAAGGAGCTTTTATTATTTTTAAGCTTCTTAATAAGCGCACTATAGGAATTAGTCTGCACTTCAATTTGATGGGCATAGAGCTCACTATCAGTAGTTTCTTCCGCCTCCTCTAAGTCCCTAGAAGATTCACTAAGGGCTTCATCCATCATATTGGCCCCATCAATTTCCTCCTCACTAAGGTCGCTACTAGCACAGCTATCATCAGAACTGCTAGCAATGCAGTCAGCTAAGCTGCCTGCTGCGCTGCAATCAGCAGCGCTGATGGTATCATCAGTTATTAGGGGTAATTCCTCGGCTATGAGGGGATCAAAGTTCAGCTCATAAGGACTAAGCTCAATTTCATTAAAGCAAGTTGGATCAAGTTCATAATCCATAACCATAGCTGTGCTGGAGCTTGGTGTTTCATTAGGGTTATCTGGTGGTAACACTACCTCACAATCAAGGTTAGCTTTATTACTACGGCCCTTGCTACAAGCTGTGCCCTTAGCTTTCTTAGCTTTGGTATGGGAAGGCTCAGCTATAGCAGACGCAGCAGCTGGCGCTGCAGCGGGCGCAGCTGGCGCTGCTGAGGCAGTGGCAGCTGCCTCAGCTGCGGCTGCGGCGCTTAGCTGGGCTTTGAGAGTTTTGAGCTCTTGCCAGCTTTGGTCTTTAAAAGAGAGGTAATAATTAATTTCCTGCTTACAAAGGCCTTTGTGCGACATTACCATGGCTATTAAAAGCTTGGCTTGCTGCTGGTGAAAACAAGACTTATTAGGATCTAAGCTACCTAAATAGCAAGACTCTCTTAAATAGGCGCTTAATACATTGGTTGGGCAAGATACAGTAATAGCAAGATTACGAGGAGACTGTAAGGCGTTATTGAGCACTCTATTACTGACATTTTTAATTTTTAATAAGGTGTTATCAATTTTGCCTAAAACCTTAGCGCTCTTAGGGCTATCTTGTGCGCTAGCGTTGGTCTTGATTGAGGTTAATTGTGCATGATCAAAAATAGGCTTAGCCACATTACGTTCTGAGGTAGCGTGGTAGAGATTGCTCATATAATCTTTAAGGATAAAATGCAGCTCTTTACGACGCATAATATCCGATGCCTCTAAGTTATAACTAGAGTATTGGACAATAAGCTCGCTAAGCTCTTGTTTAGTTAAACCAAACTCTTGGCTGATATTTTCAGCCTTCTCGTTGGTGTAGGTCATAAGGTAATTGTTCAAACAAGTAGTTTGATCAAAGGCACAATTGATTAGTGAGGTCAGATCGGGCTCGTTTTTAATGAGATTAGGATTATGAGCAACAATACTGTCATACATTTGGTTAATGCTATTAACCATAGGCAGTAATAAGTTAATCTCTTGAGAGTTTTTTAAGCAAGAAGACATTTCATATAAATACTTCAAAGCATTAGCCTTGGGAGTATAGTCAGCCTTAGTATATAAACAGTCCTCATCAGGCATACTGGATAAAGCCTTGTCGCTTTCTAAGATATTGTTCCAGCGCTCTTGAACTTCATCCCAGCATCCACCTTCATCAATTTTGGTAAAGATATTCAGGCCCTGCACATTTTTGCTGTTATTTCTTAAGGTAGCCATTTGCATAGCTGCTCGAGATTTGCAGGTAGTTACATTATTACCCTGAGTAGAATTATGGGCAGAGATCAAATCATTTTGATTAGAAATGAGCTCTAAACTAAAGGACTGCGGGATTACGTGGTCTTTTGAGTGATTTTTCATAAAAATTTAGCATCTTCACGTATAAATAAGGCACAAACTTAAAGTAAAGATGCTCTCCGAATCAAAGAAAGCATGGATACAAGGATTAAGCTGCTAGGATAGGCACAGAGCAGCACTTGTAAGTAATGGATATAAGCAAAAAAATAAGTAGGGAAACTGCACCTTGGCGTATGTTAGTGAATCATGGCATACCATAGTGTACCCTGGTGTACCGTGGGGCCCAGGTTTGCCCTGGCCTACCTTGGTAGGCCTTGCAAGCCATGGGGGGCTTTTGTTTCCCTAAACTAGTTTGGAGAAAATTAATTTACAAATACAACGGCTTTACCCTTGGATCAGAAAAAGCTGGAGGATTAACTTTTTCGATAAGATCGCAGATCTGGGTTAAGTTCTCTTTATGCTTACCCATAGCAAATGGTTTAAGCATGACATTTATGAACTTGCTTAGGCTGCTGTTAAATTGCTTATCAAAGTCATAGGAGCAAAAGTCGTAAACTATATTGGTATGAAAGATAGTAGTAGCTGGAGAGAGCTGTTTTAAAAATACCAACATCTTGTTGAGCTTGTAGTTAGTTTTATGGATGGTATCCAAGATTAAACAATCAGAGCTAGTATGTAGTTTATTTACCTTGTTGTAGTGCAATCTCTTAATCGGCTCTTCATTAGTATTTATTACTCTAACAGTATTAAATAAAGTAATTTGCTTACTACTTGGAACTTGCTCTTGTACTTTAGGCAAAGCATAAGATGGGATATGCCGCATGTTATAAGTAATATCAAATAAGGATGAGCCAATATCTTTGAGTGTCACTATTTTTAGCATTTCCTCCCTGTAGCGCTCGTAACTAGATTTTTTAGCAAGGGATAATTGGTGCAGGTGATCCAGTGCCATATGGTTGTGAGCCAAGAAGGCATTTAAAGTTTCGCTCTGATGCTTGTCTTCCATAGAGCAGATGCTCTTTAGATAATTAAACAAATGAAAAGCGCTATTTAAGAAATACTGGGTAGTATGAGCATTTCTATGAACTACTATTTCATCTACGAGAGGCTCAGTAGTAACTACCAAAGGTGCAGGCTCAGTATTTAATTGGGTGATGCTGTAGTCGGAACCTAAAGCGGCCATAGTTATATCTTCATCAGACAATTGATAGTCGTAGTCGCACTTGCCGCTTTCAAAGGCCTCAAACATTTCCTCATCGCAATCTTGCTCACACTCAAGTTCATAGTCCTCTTGCATAAGATCGAATTGCAGTTCGTCATAAAACTCGTCAGCGCATAGACGCTCATTAAGCTCATCATCAATACAATTGCTCAAGGCTTTTTCGTTTGAGCAAGGTAGCTCTTCAAACATTGAGGAGAGCTGGGAGAATAACTGGAGATGGTTACAGGCTTTTAAAAGTTTTTTCTTTTCAAAATTTCCTAATGAAAATTCTGACATATCAATAGTCGCAGACATATCAAACTCTCTTTGTATAAAAACAAAAAAGCCAAGGCAATGTCCCTAATTTAAAAGCATTATTTTGAGCAATAGTTATTCGCTAGCTAAGCATTACGCTTATCTAGAAAAAAGAATAACCAGTTTTGATGCATTTAAATTAGGAACCAAATCGCTTTGGCTTTAGGTAAGAAAAATTTATCTTTAATAAAGGCTAAGAATAGGCAATTAGCCCAATATTATTGACCTTAAGTTGTTGCAGCAGACATAGCAACTTAAGATGAATAAGCACTGTTTTAGTGGGGCGGGCGAGAGTAAACAGACGTGCGTCTCAGAAAAAGTGAGTGCTAATTTTCAAAATTTTTTAGGTACTTTTAGCAAACAATAGCCGTTTTGCAGCTTAATTGTGTTATCTAGCTTTGTGTATCTATCTAAAAAATTTGCAGGGATTTTATAGAAAAAGAATCGTGATAAGTGTGATATAGGTCACAAAATTCTAAATTTGTTGCAAATTTTTTGCAAAAACAGGAAGTTTTGAGCCGTTTTTTGTATAAAACATATTGTTAAGTAGAAATTTTCCAAAATTCATATCTAGTATTTGAATGAAAATCAGATAAATATCATAAATTTTATAATATAGCTATTTGGGCTGCAAAAAATACCCTAAAAGCTCAAGCTCCTGACATCAGCCTTTAGGGTATTGTTAATAAGAGTTTTTGACTCTTTAGATTAAGCTACCATTGCGCAACAATTGAGGGTTATTGCCTGCTCTCTTGTCAAACAATGGCTTTAAGATAGTGGCTAAGCGATTAGCTGAGAAGTTGATGTCATGGCGCTTAGTTACATTGACGCAGCGCTCAGTAAAGTCGTTATTTAATACGAGATCAAGACCTTTAACAAAGTTAGTCATGTTTTCAACAGAAATAACTTCGTTAGGGTTTGCAAGTAGTGCTGGTGGGATCTCTACTAAGACACCTGCATCACCAATAGATTCGGCAATACCTGTTTGGTTGGTGCCTAATACTGGAGTGCCATGGGCAATAGCCTCACGAGCAATATTAACAGTGCTTTCAAAAGATAAAGAAGGCACTAATAAAGCCTTACTTTCTTTTAAAACCTCACTAAGATTGCTATTAGGTGGAAGCACTTCAATAGACTTTAAGAACTTGTCATCAAAAGCAGCTTTATCTGAGTTGGCCTCATGAATTAAGGCAGCTTGCTCTAAAAACTGTCCTTCATAAGTTTCACACACAGTAAACTTGGTATTCTTAAGCTCTTTGCCTTGTAGTTGAGCTAAGCGTAAGAAAATACCTAGACCCTTGTTAATACTTGGGTTAACCATGGTAATACGCTTGCGCTCTACCTTAGCTTCGCTATCAGTATGGGCAACTACAGGAATAAAGGAACCAACCACTACTGAGTTGATTTTACGGTTGGTAGCATAGAGGTGAGAGGTAGCATTGCTATCAGTAATTACTACATCAATGTTAGGGAAATTAAAGCGCTCAGGAGTGCCATCTAAGAGGGTATAGACAGTAGGAATGCCACGACGATGGGCCTCATCAAAGCACACCATAGAGAGCATATCACTGCCTGTGCCCATTACTACATCAGGACGGAAGGCATTGATAATAGCGCAAAACTTAGCATAGAAGTTACGCTGCTCTTGGGAGATCATGTCTCCTAGCTTTCTTGATTTAGTACGAATGTAGATAAAAGTAATATTGTTATCCTTAAGGTTAAAGGAAATATCTTCACCTTTGAGCTTTTCGTCTAAATCAGTAAACATGGAAGTGCCGCTTTCATGGAGAAAGTTTAAAGCACTTAGACCAACAATCTCAACGTCACGAGCCTTAAGAGACAACAGCATGTTACGCATTTGAGTTGCAGAGTTATTTGACGTATCGTGAACGCTTAAAGGGCTAACCCAAAGTAATTTAGGCATATTATTTTTTCCTGCAAAAAAGCATGACTTAACGGGCAATTTTAACTAAACAATGCCTGTTGTCTATTGACGATAAAAAAGTGGATTATCAGATGCTTTGTTGTTAAATAATGGCATAAAAGCATCCAAGGTACGCTCAGTAGAGCGCTCATTAGAGTGTTGGATTTTAGCTTTAGCAAATTGCTCGCTATAGTCAGTTTCCATAACTTTCTTTAAAGCATCAATCCAAGGTTGAATCTCTTCATCAGTAGGTATAGACCAGTGATCTTCTCTACAGTGCTCTGGTGCTTCTAAAACCTCACCACAACCTGCCATGGCCTCTGGAAGGCCGCCTGAATTAGAACAAACGACAGGAATTTCATTAAGTACAGCCTCAGTAGTAACACGTCCCCAAGACTCATACCATAAGGAAGGAGCCAAGAGAGCTTTTGTAACTTTAAAGACGGCTCTCATATCCTTTTGATTGCCTGTCATGTCGACATTAGGGAAATCATTGGCGCTAAAAGGATGGGTGTCTTTATTGTCCTTGTCATGAAGCATAGTAACAGTATGGGCAAAGTTACCACGGCTGTTAATCACTAAGAAACGCAGATCAGGCATTTGGGTTTGGCAGACCTTGGCTAATTTAGCAAAGATTGCTAGTCCTTTAGCGCCCACTGGGTTTACAAAGGTGACATATTTAGGATCTTTTTCTGGGCTAATGACACGATCATGATTGATAAAGATGCCTGTAGTAGCAACATTGATATGATCACGCTTAGCATAAAGATCGGCTGTGGCCTGGGAGTCTGTAACTACCAAATCATAGTGAGAGAAAGAGAAATTACTATGGTTGCCATTTACTAATAAGTAAACTGTTTTAATGCCACGGCGACGAGCTTCAATATTGCATGCTAGTGGAGTCATAGCTGGGCAATAACCAAAGATCACATCTGGCTTGAACTCATCTAAAACATCTAAGAAAGTTTCATAGAGTAATTGGCCCTCTGCTAGAGTAAATTCCATTTCAGAGCGGCTATGGCAACGGGTATAAATATAGTGAATACCATTGTCATTAAGTATAAAGGTATTGTGCTTATCTTCTTGTAGCTTTTGCTCTAAATTACCAAACACCACTGTGCCTGAGACATTATCAAAGACAAAAGAAGAACAAGACCAAACCTCACATCCTTTTTTAACTAAGGATTCGAGCATATCTTTGGCTTGGATGGAAGCTCCTGAGGAGGTGTCATGCAAGCTGTATGGTGATAACCAAAGAATTTTAGGCATAGAAACATCCCAGATAGTAAAAATCTAGCTTTAGCTGGTAATTAAGCCTTAATAATTTGTACGATAGCGATCGAAGCTATCACACAAAGGAAGTAGTAACTTAACTAAATTAGCAGTTAAAACGTCTTTATTGATAGAAGCAATAGCTTTTTGTGTATTTTCTTCCCAATTGTTATTAAGTAGTTGCTCTAAAGCATCAAACCAAGGCTTAATTTCCTCATCACTTGGAATGCTTAAAGGATCTTTAAGGCAATGCTCAGGAGGGTCTAACAAAATACCTCCTTGGCCTATAACCTCGCTAAGAGCTCCTACATTACTAGCTAAAATAGGAATATTGTTTAATAAGGCCTCACTACCAACACGGCACCATGATTCATAGCGCAATAAAGGTAATGATAGTACTTTAGTCTTTTCATAAACTAAACGCATATCAAAGGTAGCATCGGCCATTAGCACATTAGCAAAATCTTTAGCCCTATAAGGATGACTATTAATATCCCCTTTGTCATGAAGTTTAGTAATTTGTTCAACAAAGTTAAATTGTGAATTGATTACTAAAAACTTTAGCTCAGGGCGAGCCTTACTACAGTAATGAGCAAGCTTTGAAAAAATAGCTAATCCCTTTTTAAAGTCAGGATTAATTAAAGTAACAAAGAGAGGATCCTTATGTTGTGCTAGGACTTGAGCTTTTTCTATAAAGGCACCAATAGGGATAACATTGATATGGTCAATATGGGCATACTCCTTAGCTGTGAAATAGGAGTCAGATAAAATTAAATCACAGTTAGGGAAGGAGTATTGGTGCTCTAAATTGCTAAGCAACCAATAGACAGTTTTGATGCCCTGCCTTTTAGCTTCTGCAAAGCAATTAACGCAATCAGCGCTTTTACCAAAACCCATGACCAAGTCAGGCTTAAATCTATTGAGAATCTCTAAAAAGCTCTCAAAAAATTCATTTTGCTCTTGTAGTTTACGCTCACTTTGTAAAATAGCGGTAGAGCGTACATATAAATAGCGCACTTTTCGCTCTGTAAGCTCAAAAATCTTTTTATTAGGATTTTGCTCAAAGAGCTGATCAATATTGCTAAATACTACTTTACGGGCACGCTCATGCTCAAAAGCAAAGCTAGTTAAAGCAATAATTTCAAAGCCGCATTTACTTAAAGCATCTAACATGCAGCGACAATGCAAGGCTGCACCTGAGGTAATGTCGTGCAAACTGACAGGTGACAACCATAAAATTTTGGGCATTATGTTCTCCACATAAGCTTGTATTAGTTTTAGCTTAACAGCTCTTTCTAGTGCGCATAAAAAGAGCTAAAAGATAAATTAGTGGTGGTTAAACTTAATATGATCGCGATAACGACGCTCGTAATAAGGGCGTAAGATCGCTATGAGCCTATCAATATTTTTATCTATTGATAAGTTATCTTGGGCATGCTTGAGCTGCTGCTCCCAGTCCTCATTTACTAAACGCTCTAAGGCTTGGGCCCATGGTTTGATTTCTTCATCATCTGGTAAAGATAAATTATCTTTAATGCAATGCTCAGGTGCATCAAGATGAATACCAGCTCCAAAGGTAGCCTCTTTAAGACCGCCTGAGGTGGAACCTAAAACAGGGATATTATTAAGTACGGCCTCAGAGGCAACTCTACCCCAAGATTCCCACCATAATGAAGGAGTTACTAGTACTTTACTAACAGTATAGATAGGCTTCATATTGTTAGTAGCAGGAGTCATATCAACATTATCAAAGTCTTGAGGTTTTAAAGGATGGTCATCCTTATTGCCTTTGGTATGTAAATATTGAATGTTTTCGGCAAAGTTGCCATGACTATTAACTACTAAAAATCTTAAATCAGGGTGAGCTTTTTGGCAGTATTGAGCTAACTTAGCAAAGATACTTAAACCTTTTTCAAAGCTTGGATTGATAAAAGTAATATATTTAGGCTTACGCTTATTAGATATGCAGTAAACAGGATCAAACAACTGACCAGTTGGGATCATACGAATTTGATCACGGCGGAAATAGAGGTTAGCCGAAGCATGGGAGTCAGTTAAGATAAGATCGGTATTAGGGAAGGCATAATTGCCATGATTGCCATTTAAAACAGGATAAATGGTTACTATGCCTCGTCTTTGCGCCTCAGCAAAACTAGTCATAGAAATCATGCCTGTGCCAAAGCCCATCACAAAATCAGGCTTAAAGTTATCGAGCACACTACAATATACTTTAAACAGCAACTCTTGATCATTGAGGTTTTGTTCTTGTTCAAAATTAGAGCTACTGCGAGTATAAATGTAGTGAATACCAGCATCGTCGATCTCAAAAACAGACTTTTTAGAGCTATCAATCTTGTCCTTCAAATTATTAAATACGCTAGCTCCTGCAGGAGAGTCGAAAATAAAAGAAGAGCAAGACCAAACCTCAAAACCGCGCTTAGCCAAGCACTCAAGTACGGTTTTACAATGAATTGATGCTCCAGAGGAAATATCATGCAAACTATATGGAGACATCCATAAAATTTTAGGCATTATTTTGTCCTTTTGCTTAGCATAAATGCGATTAAACAAGCCAAACCTTTTGCTAACAAAGGCTTATTTAGTGCGTGCTTTGGCTTAAATAAGAAATAATAAATAGCTAAATTCTAACAAACAAATTATCTAACTTTAAGATAAAGCTATCATTATTATTCATAAATAATAAAAGGAGAGAGCAAAAAGCCAAAATTGAGGATAAGGACTCTTTTTTTGAAAGTTGAGGCAAGAACAAAAATGGGGAGCAGCCGCTGCCGCAGCAGCAGCCACTGCTGCCGCAGCGTCGGCTGCGGCCAACCATTAGTAATGGCTAATTGGTAATGGCTCACAGGGGCTGCTAGGGGCTTATAAAGTAAAGATGCCTCATTACCATTAAGGTAGAGGCATCTGTACTGTTTTTATCTTTTACGATATGGGGGCTTGATTACTTATTGCTAGCTTTATAGACCACAAACTTGGTGGTTTTAGCTAATACCTGCACCTTAGTAAAAGCCTCTGCTAATGGCTCTTCGTAATGTAGGCAAGCATTACCCACTAAGTAAAGCACACCATCTGAGGTAAGTGAGTTTTTAGCCTTAGCAATCATATCTAAGGTCTGGCTAGTAGTGCGATTTACTCCTTGGTGGAAAGGAGGATTGGTAGCAATAATATTAAATTTGCCACTAGGGATATTGATATTGTTGGCCTCAAGCTCAGCTTGGGTTGGCAACATATTAGTAGCTAAAGTATCAATGGTCAGGCCATTAAGTTGAGCATTAGCTACAGTGCAGTTTAAGGCAGTAGCACTAATATCAGAGCATACTACTTGTTTAAAACCACGAGCAGCTAGGGACAGACCAATAATGCCACTACCACAACCAACATCTAAAATAGCGTGGCTTAAAGGCACCACTGGGGCATCAAGCTCGGTTAATTTGCTATCACTAAGGTCAGGAAGGTCTTTAGCATCGGCACAAGGTGGTAGACCACTAAGATCATGATGCATAGCATTTAATAAGAGCTTAGTGCCTTGATCGAGCTCGCCTTGACTAAAAATACCCTGGGCTTGCTTTAAAGTAAGACCACCAAAAAGCACATCTTTAAGTGCTGGGGCACTATTGAGTTTTTGACCCTCGTTTAAGGAGCCTAAAAAGACAGTGCACTTACGGGCAGTATCAATCTTATAGACATCTGCGGCATATTTGATAAGACCATCGCCGCTCTTACCACCAATAGCATTAGAACCGATTAATAAGATTTTGCCATTGGTTGCTAGTTTATCTTGTAGGCAATACAAAAGATTTTGGCTTAAGCTCTTAGTTTTGCTTAAGAATAAAACTAAGACCTCAACCTCATCAATTAACTCATGAACTCGGCTATCGTCGGCGGCACCAAAGATTACCGTTACATGTTTCTTTTGCGCATATTCAAAATCATGATGGCCTAATTTAACTCCCATCATGGCGCTTAGGCCTTGAGCTGTCTCATAGTTTTCACTAAGCACATAAGCCTGGGTAGTACCAATTAACTGAGGAAGTAATTGCATGGAGGTAATGTGACCAGCAATCAAGACCTTTTTGTGTTCCCAATGGTCTCTATTACGCTCAAAGACTTCTACTAATGGATCATCTGCCTTCATAAAAAATAAACCTTATAAGTCAGCATTAATGTCATTGAAATCAAAGTCGTCAAACTTATGAGAACGACGCTTTTGTCCCTTTTTCTTTTTCGCAGCAGCTGCCTTAGCCTCTTTTACTGAGCTTGGGCTATTGTCATCCTGGCCTTGAGAAACTAAGTTTTCAAAGTTTTGTGGGGAGGTGTCTTTGAGTTTTTGCAGACGCTTATTTTGCTTATCGCTAGCTTGGCTTTGTTCGTCCTGCTCTAAGTCCTCTAAAGAGCGTTTTTGTTGTAAAGCTTGGGCTAACTGAACAAAGACAGTTAAAGGTAAATCCTCAGCACGCTTATCAAGATCAATACCTAAAGCGCTAAGCTCCTGAGGCTCAAAAAGAGGGCCTAAAGAGTTTCTAATAGTCTTACGACGAGCTGCAAAAGCGGTAGTGGTAATTTTATTTAAAAACGGAGATAACTGACGCTCTTCTTTAGTTAAATCCTTAGGGATTAAACGCACCACAGCTGACATAACTTTTGGTGGTGGTACAAAAGAAGATGGTGGTACTACTAATACAGGTACTACCTGAGCGTGGAATTGAGCCATAACAGTTAAGCGGCCATAGTCTTTAGAACCAGGGCCTGCGGCTAAGCGCTCCACAACTTCTTTTTGCAGCATAAAGTGTAAATCACTAATGCCCTCAAAGCTTAAAAGGTGGAATAGCAAAGGACTAGTGATGTTGTAAGGTAAATTACCAAATACTCTAATTTTACCTTCTGGATTGAGCTTACTAAAGTCGACCCTTAAGGCATCAGCTTCAATTAAATTCAAACCTTTTAAAAAAGGATGCTCTCTTAATCTTTGGGCTAAATCACGATCCAGTTCAATAGCAGTGAGTTTCTTAGCTCGCTCAAATACAGGTTGAGTGAGAGCTGCGTGACCTGGGCCAATCTCAACTAAAAAGTCACCTTCTTTAGGATTAATGGCATCAACAATAGAGTTGATGATGTGATCATTAACTAAGAAGTTTTGTCCAAAGCGTTTGCGCGCTTTCATATGTGGTGGTGGAGGTAAGGCCATAAAAAACTCTACAAAATTAAAAAGATCAAACAAAGAGGCTAAATAATTAGCCAATCTTTGCCTAAGGTTTTAGTAAAATCGGCTGTGATTTTAACACATAAAGCTCAAGTATAGGCTTAATTTGCCGCTGCTGTTACGCAGCTACATCGCTCGTTACCCTCGCTACTGTAGCAGCTGCTGCCGCAGCAGCGGCCATAGCGGCACTGGCCACTAAAAGGGCTGACTTTCACCTAAGAGGTGTTCTGGCTGTTTTGCCCAAAAGAGTGCTCAATGGTGTTGGGCTTGGTTCAGCTCAAGCTAGAAGAGAGGAAAATTCTTACTAAAACTTTCTACAGTTCAGTCTATATAAGGTGTCAGTATCGCATACGGAAATTCATTGAATGTCAGTTTAAAAAGTATCATATAAATAGAGATAATATGTATCTATTAAACGTCTATAAATGGCGTATTAATGCTACTTTTCCTAATTTTTTGAACAGCACAAAATATGCGGCCATAGTATGTCGATAATAGATATGTAAGCATTAAAAAAGTACATTTGGATTGGTTACGTTAGCTGCTATATCAACTTTATTAAGTTTATCTAAAAGACTCTTTAATATTAAGAATCTCTTAATGCTTTAGCAGCATTTCGTACATTATAGTTTTTCGTTAAATATAGAGGTTTATTATGGCAGTTTACGTAAATACCAACGTATCTTCATTAAATGGTAGAAGATACCTAAATAATGTACAAAATTCTTTGACTACCACCTACCAGCGTCTTTCTTCTGGAATGCGCATTAATTCAGCAAAAGACGACGCTGCTGGCTTACAGATTGCCGACCGTTTAACCACCCAAATTAATGGATTAAATCAAGGTAACCGCAACACTAACGACGGTATCGCTCTAGCTCAGACCATTGAAGGTGCTCTTGATGAGACCTCCTCAATGCTCCAAAAGATCCGTACCCTAGCCGTTCAATCAGCCAACGGTACCAATACTAAAGAAGATCGTGATGCCTTAAATACTGAAGCTCAATCTTTAGTTGATGAGATTGGTCGTATTGCTACACAAACCAAGTTTGGTGGCAAGACTCTTCTTAATGGAGCTGATACCAACTCCATTTATGGTTCTCAAGCAAATCCTTCTAAGGGCGGTACTTTAACCCTTCAGGTTGGTGCTAATAAGGGTGATGAAATTAATTTCACTGTAGCTAACTTCTCAATGTTCAGTAAGTTTGGCGGAACTATCAATACTGCTGCATACAAAGCTGGCAAGATTACTTTAAATACTGCTGAAGGAGCCAAAGAAGTTATTAGCTTAATGGATACCTTAATTTCCAAGGTAGACGGCCAGCGTTCTGGCTTAGGTGCCATCCAAAATCGACTTGAGTCCTCTATCCGCAACCAGTCTAACGTTGCTGCTAACCAGTCTGATGCACGTAGCCGTATTCGTGATGCTGACTTTGCTGAGGAGTCTGCAAACTTAAGCCAGCAGTCCATCATTCAGCAGGCTGCTACTTCTATGTTAATGCAGGCTAACAGCCGTCCACAATTAGCCCTTTCCATGCTCGGCTAATACAAACATAGATTTTTAATTTTTCTATAAAAAAGGCCCTTGCAGATAATGCAAGGGCCTTTTTGTATACAGCTACTGCTCAAACATATTGTACAGGTGGAAATTATTGGGCCTGATAAGCCATGTAAAGGGCGAGGCTAACAGCGCTTAGTAAAGAGCCGCTATCAGCAATACCCTTGCCTGCTAAATCGATAGCTGTGCCGTGATCAACAGAGGTTCTGATAAAAGGTAGGCCTAATGTAGTGTTATAGCCTGAATCAAAGCCTACATATTTAAGTACTGGCAGGCCTTGGTCATGGTACATAGTTAAAATAGCCGCCGCATCTTGTAAGTATTTTGGCTGGAAGATAGTGTCAGCAGGTAATGGGCCTACTAAATTCATGTTTTTAGTAGTTCTAAGCTCATTAAGTACAGGAATAACTGTCTCAAGCTCTTCCATGCCTAAAGTGCCATCTTCTCCTGCATGTGGGTTAATACCACAAACATAGATTTTAGGATCAGCAAAGCCCATACGATGTTTTAAATCGTGGTGCAAAATAGTAATGATATTGGTTAGTTTTTCTTTAGTGATAGCTTTACTTACTTGCTCTAAAGGTAAGTGAGTAGTGGCTAGAGCTACATTCATTTGGCTACAGCCTAACATCATAACTACTTCATTTACCCCACATTGCTCCTGGAGATACTCAGTGTGGCCTGTAAAGTTGATACCAGTATGAGCAATTACACTTTTGGAGATAGGGGCGGTAACCATAGCGGCAAAAGTATGGTTCTTGCAATTATCAATAGCAATGTCTAAGGTTTTTAACACATAAGAGGCATTAGCACTATCCATTACTCCAGGGGTGCTAGGAGCATTTAAAGGTACATGTAGGCAAGAAATATGGCCTAAACCATCCTCACGTATACCTGTAGTCTCAACATTGCTGACATCAAAATCATGAATTACAAAGTCCTTACCATATAAAGACATGCGCTCTTGTAATAAATTTTTGTCGCCTATCAGTACTAACTCTACGGGTATTGAAGTTTTTAGCTTAGCATCTCCTGAGCAGCGCGCTTGCAGGGCAATCTTTGCTGGATCTTGCCTGGTTAAGGCGTACATTAATTCTGGGCCCACACCAGCAGGCTCACCAGTAGTAATAGCAATACGAAGAGCTTGATTGTGATTTAATTCATAAGAAGATGCACTGTTATTCATAGCAAAAAACCTGCGATAGTTAGATTGCTAATTATTATAGAAACAGCCCTATTAGCTTAGCAATAGCGTGATGGTACTTAGAGCACTAATGTCTAATCATGCCCCATTATGAGCGCTAAAAGCTGCTAAACTCAAAAAAATTTGCTAGCTAAAAAGTGCCCCTACAAGGGCGCATTTCCTTGCCTTGTATTGCATAGCATCGCCTAGCAGCGCAAAACAATACTACGCAGGAGCTTATGCAGTGCAGAGGCTGGAGGAGCAGTTAGTGCAAGGACTGAGGGTGTTTGTCTTGGCATGGCATGACACGTCTGAGCATGACACCTCTTAGTGGCGCTTAGCTGGGGTTGACTTGGTTGAGGGCTTGAGCGCTGAGCGCTGGGCGGTAAGGCATGGATGATAGAGAGCTAAGCCTTGGGATTTGTGGTTGAGGCGCAGGGCCGTGGATTGCAGGGCCGTGGAGTGTATGGGCTAGGCGCTGGGGCTGGAAGGTTGGGGTGCAGTGGTGGGGATGAGGGATAAAAAAAGCCTAAGCACTGGGCTTAGGCTCTTGGTATAACTCTTTTTCATATCCAGTGCAAAGTAGGATTAACCTTGCACAATCTCCTATTTTAGTAGGATTCGGTTAGCTATTATAAATTGACATTAGTTGAGTCAATGCCTTGATTGGCACCTGCTTGAACTAAGGTAGGATCGGTAACCTTAACGTAAGCAGAGCTGCGAATATCACGCTCCCAAGCCTGGGACTCTTCGGCAAAGAGACGGCGGTAGATTAACTCGTAAGCACGTTGCTTGTAAGCCTCTTCGCTGTCTTTATCAATCTTCTTATCCTCAAGATAAATTAAGTGCCAGCCAAAGGAGGACTTAATTGGCTTGGAGATTTGGCCGACATTAAGAGCTACTAAGCCTTGAGCAAAGCCTGGATCATAACGGCTAGCTGGGGCATAACCAAGTTCACCACCTAAAGAGGCAGAGCCAGTATCTTCTGAGTATTTCTTGGCAGCCTGAGCAAAGGAAATAGAGCCTTTTTCGATGCTACGACGTAAAGCATCTAATTGGTTATAAGCTGCCTCATCAGAGAAGATCACAGAGGTAGTTAATAAAATGTGCTTAGCCTTGTAAGTAGTAACAGGTTCAACGGCCTGATTAGTTACATCAAAGAGCTTAATTAAGTGCAAGCCAAAAGGAGAGCGGATAGGGCCAATTACATCACCATCTTTTGCCTTTAATAAAGCAGGTAAGAAAGGAACTGGCACTTGGCTTTCTGGAATATAGCCTAAATCACCGCCTTGAGCAGCTGATGAGCCTTGAGCATATTGGGCTGCTAAGGCATTAAAGTCAGCACCATTACGGGCTTGAGACTTAATGGAGTTAGCAATAGCAGTAACTTTATTTACTTGAGCACCGCTAGCATTGGTGTCCAAAGGTAAGATAATTTGAGCTAAGTGGTAGCTTGGCTCAATAGAGCCAATGTCACGTAAAGTCTTAGCTAATAAAGCCACCTCAGCATCGGAAATACGTACACGACGCTTAACCTGACCATTACGAACTTCACCAATAATAACCTCATCGGCATACATTTGACGGGCAGTAGCCTCATCAACATTGCCAAAGCTCTTTAAAATAGCCTCAGGGGAGGTATTATTGCGCATTGCAGCTTGTGCTAGAGACTGATTAATTTGGGTATCAGTTAAAGTTAAGCCGTATTGTTTGCCCATTTGTAAAATAATAGAGCGAGTAATTAACTGCTCTAAAGCGGCTCTACGGGCATTAATAGGATCTACTTTAGCGCCACGTTGCTTGAAGTTACGCTCGACATTAGCTTGAGCGGCATTAAGCTCGCTTTGTAGCACGATATCAGAGTTAACTACAGCCGCTGTAGAGTCCAGGTAAACCTCATTAGCTGAAGCTGATGAAATCAGTGTCCCAAAGGTCACTGCGGTAATAGTGGCTAGAATTGATTTATTAATCTTGCTCAATAACATCTTGGACATCTCATAATAGCAATGGGCGTATTAATATGTGTGCTAAATTCTAGCATAAAGCACCCAATGGAGAAAAATTAAACCAATTATATTTGGGGAAACTTAGCTTAAACTTAACTAGATAATAAAAGCCAAGCGCAAAGACTTGGCTTTAGAAACCTTAACTACAACTATTGACTTAAATTAGTTGGGTCAAAGTTGTTAAGTAAGTGAGTATTAGTAAAGTTCTTATCAGCGCTTCCTGTTACATTAACAGCACCAACGCCCTTGAACTCAAATTGGATACCTACACGGTGATCTTTTTCTTGGGTTAAAGAGTCCCAATCACAAGAGTTGTAATTTTCGTAAACAAAAGCAACAGACCAGCAGCACTCTTCATATTTAAGAGCAACTTTAGAGTCGATATTATTATCTTGCTTTACGTCTTGGTAGGTGGCTAAAGTTAAACTAAGCTTATCATGTAGCGGAATTTGAGTTACTAAACCTAACTGACTTAAGTCCACAATATCATTGTCAAAAGAGCGATTGCCATCGTCGGCAAAACGATAACTTACCTGAACCAGAAGGCCATTTTCATTACGGTAACGAGCCATAGCGTTCCATGCTGATACCGAATTGGTTTCATTGTTGTAGGTAACAGACGCATGAGTAGTTAATCCAGGTAGTGGGTTGGCATTAAAGAATGCAGACAATGGGCTACGTGGATAAAGGTTCTTAGGGTCATTAGGGTTTAAAGTAACACGTGATGGTACAAAAGAGTAAGTTTGTGAAATACCAAAACGCATTAATTCACGATCATGAGCATCAAGCAGACGTGAGGTCAGGCCAAAAGTAATATTGTTTAAATCAGCAATACGATCATAACCAGTAAAGTGATTGGATGAGAAATTAGAGTAGTAATCGCTCATTCTATTGGTAGTGTCGTAAAGAGCAATATCATTTTGGTCTTCATAAGGTATGTATTGGTATCTAATCTCTGGCTCAAGAGTTTGAGTATGTCTCAAATCTAAAACCTTGCGCTCTAGTGTGGTCTTGCCTGTTAATTGCAATAAATAAAGGGCACGAGTTGTAGAGTCGGCAAGGCTAGTAAAGCCTAAAGAGTCTTTATAGTAGCTTGGCATACTATCAAGACTATCTTGAGAGTAGTGAGTTAAAAATCCTTTGGCATTAGCACTAATAGAGGTGCCTCGATTATTGAAGATTTGGTAACCAAAATCTGGCTCAAAGTGTAATCTGGTAGCTTGGAAACGGCTGGAGGTTTCAGTGCCAGAGTTACTAGTAAATTGAGTCATATTGCCTTGGATATCAAAAGTAAATGGGCCATAAGCATCATAGTATTGAGCTTTAATCTGAGGCAACATGGCAAAAGGTCGGTAATAAATCAAAGACTCTGGCAATAATCTTTGGTAATCACGAGCTTCAATAGATAAGTTGTAAGCAGGACGATCATAGGAAATCTTAAAGGATTGCTTTAAATGATCATCTGTAACATTGGTACCATTAGCGCCAATATCATCTAAATAGTCGTAGTCGTTATTACGTACTTTTTGATAATCAATGGTTAAGAATAAGTCCTTATTGAAAAAATAAGACTCATGTTGCCATCTTAAGAAATAGCGGTAGTTATTATCAAAATTTTCAGATAATGCCCAGTTGTTGTCATCATAAATATAGTCAAATGCCAATTGTCCTTTAGTATCGGCAAAAGGCATATATCTAAACTCATTGGACAACAGTAAACCACGCCTAGTCATTAAGCGAGGGGTTAAAGTGTAGTCGTAATTAGGCGCTAAATTGAAGTAAATTGGCTGCTCATAGTCAAAACCATTTTCTGAGCTAATAGAAATATTTGGGTAGAGCAAACCACTCTTGCGCTCATTGGTAATAGGGAAATTGACATAAGGCAAATAGAACACAGGCACGTCTTTAACATATAAGACATTACCATAAGCATCACCAAAGGACTCGTTTTGGTCTAACTCCACACGAGAGGCTTTGATTTTCCATGAGTTATCGTCAATAGGACAAGTGCTAAAAGATAAATCTTCAATAACAGAGGTTTTTTCCTCGTTATTGACAGTAATCATTTGCGCACTGCCACGAGCAACCGAGCCATTAAGCTGGAAGGTAGCATCAGAAAAAGTAGTAATTTGGCTGGTTAAGTCGCTTTTAATTTGGCCTTGGCTATTTACAGTAAGCTCTGGGCCTTGAAAGAGTAGATTACCTTGAGCCTCAACACTGCCTTTGGTGCCATCATAATGAGCCTCATCGGCCTTAATTAACTTATCACCTTGAATTACAGTAACATCACCCTTGTAGCTGACCTTATTATCAATACTACCAATAACCTCATCAGCATAAATATCTACAGGGGTAGTATTATGGTCATAATTTAAAGGCTCTTTATATGGCGGAATGCCGTAATAGCAAGATAAATCCTTGTCTTGTACTGGCATAAAAGGAGCTGCTTGCCACGGATTTTTCTTGATAGTGTTAATAAGGCGCAAAGGAAAAGTAGATGAAGCGGCTAAATGCTCATTAGCTAAGTATTGCTCAGTAGTAGCATTATTTACCATGAGCTTATAGCTAGCATTAGCAAAATTGGTAACAGCACTAAGTCTTTTAATCCTAGCCTCATTTACGCTCTGAGCTTTGGAGTTAGAGTTAACATTGTTATAGGAAATGTTCTCTAAAGGCATATGAGTAGCATTACTGTTAATGACACTCATAGGAGAACTTGTAGGCACTTGAACCTCAAAGCTTTGGGATACTTTATGAGTATTAGGCTCATTGTTTAAGGATAACAAAGAGCTGTTCATAAGATTGCTGGAGTTATGAGATGAACTCTGGGCAAAAGCTACACTAGGGCCATAAAGGGCACAAGTTACGGCAATAGCAATTGCACTTAGCTGTAGCTTAGATGAGGTCGAGCGCTTCAAAGTGGATTTCCTTGTAAAAAAACATACCCAAGGACTAAAACTGGCTAGCACAATTAATATGACACCAAGTATTTAGGGCATACTAAACTAAACTGACTAAACTCTCAAAAGAAAGCCAAATCAGTTTAATTCAGATTTTGTAACTAAAGAATTTTATCATAAAGGGCACTTCTATAAATCAAAAACGTGATATATATCGGCTGGACGGAGGGGATT
>Briea_p1__coassemble_735_pt1 | contig 28198 bp, 20 predicted proteins | sample Briea_p1__metabat2_low_PE_001 | metagenome-assembled genome bin Briea_p1 | reverse complement strand
CACGAACCTTTAATGGGCCACGACGACCATCAATAGTAGGACGAATACCAATCTTAGGATGTTGATTTGACATTTTTAACTCCTAGAAAAAAACTTATAATTTCTTATAAGCAAGATAGAATTCTATTTTTGGCTAAATTTAAAAGCTCATAGACAAATAAGCATGAGAGACAAGACAATCTCTAAAATGCCTAGCTAAATCTAACCTCCTTTAGCTAGGCACTTAATAGCTAACAATTAGCTAGCTAATAAAAACTATAATAAGGACTTGTATAATTCCTTGATTTCCTCAACAGAGGTATCACGTGGGTTACCACCAGTGCAAACATCGGCAAAAGCAGACTTAGATAAGAAGTCGAGATCTTCCTCTTTTACAATGCCCTTGAGATCCTGTGGAATGCCTACGTCCTTAGATAATTGAGCTACAGCATCAATAGCAGCCTGGCGATATTGCTCTTGAGTCATGTTCTCAGCACCAGCAACACCAAAAGCCTTGGCAATGTGGAGGTACTTATCACCAGTATTTGGTGCGTTGTACTTCATAACTGTAGGTAAAATAATAGCGTTAGCTACACCGTGTGGAGTGTCGTATAAAGCACCTAATGGGTGAGCCATAGAGTGAACAATACCTAAACCTACGTTAGAGAAGCCCATACCAGCTACGTATTGAGCTAAAGCCATACCCTCACGGCCCTCTGGAGTATTATCAACAGCGCCACGTAAGTGCTTAGCAATTAACTCGATAGCCTTGATGTGGAACATATCGGTTAATTCCCAACCAGCCTTGGTGATTAAACCTTCAATAGCGTGGGTTAAAGCGTCCATACCAGTAGCAGCAGTTAAGCCCTTTGGCATAGAGGACATCATGTCAGGATCAACTACAGCAATCATTGGCATGTCGTGTGGATCAACACAAACGAACTTACGCTCCTTGGCAGTATCGGTGATTACATAGTTGATAGTAACCTCAGCTGCGGTACCTGCTGTGGTAGGAACAGCAATAGTAGGAACAGCCTCATTCTTAGTTGGAGCTAAGCCCTCTAAGGAAACAACATCAGCAAACTCTGGGTTCTTGATGATAATACCAATAGCCTTGGCAGTATCCATAGATGAGCCACCACCAATAGCGATGATGTAATCGGCACCAGACTTCTTAAAGGCTTCTACACCGTGCTGTACATTCTCAATAGTTGGATTAGGCTTAATATCAGAATAAAGCTCGTAAGCTAAATTAGCCTCATCTAAAAGGTCGGTTACCTTATTAGTTACCTTAAATTCGATTAAGCTTGGATCAGAGCAAACAAAAGCCTTCTTAAAGTCGCGCTTTTTAACTTCCTCAACGATAGATAAAATAGCGCCCTTGCCATGATAAGAGATATTGTTGAGTACGATACGATTAGCCATGTTCTTTCCTACAAAATCAAGGCCTCTACGCTCGCTCATCGCCTTATGCCTTTAAGTAAGTAAGTTTTATTTTTACTCACCAAAGCTCGTAAAGAGGTGGCTGTGAAGAGGTTACATAAAAGTTAAAAAAATAAAGTGCTAAATAATAAAAAAGCTCTTAAGCTCACATCATATCTGCGCCGCTTAAGAGCTCTAAAGCGCAGTTAAAATAACAAATTATTAAACTACGCCTTTTTGTAACATAATGTTGGCATATAAAGCTTTTTCTGAGGTGGCGATAATGCAGTATGCTTTTTTAGCCTCCTCATAGAAAGCAAAACGCTCGATATTGGTAAAGCAATCTGCACCACGTGGATCATGCTTAGCAACAACTTGCTTGTACTCATCCCAAATTGGAGTCTTTACTGGATCACCAGGAACAACTTCCATTAAGGAAACTGGCTTATCGCAGTAAGTGTCGAGTGGGAACAGCTCTAAAATAGCATCTAAAATTTCTACTACGCCATGACCATCGGCACGAATTACGTAGCAATCTGCACCCATAGACTCACTTGGGAAGTTGCCATCAGCAATAACAATACGATCTGAGTGACCCATCTCGCAAAGAATCTTTAATAAATCAGGGGAAATGATGGCTGGAACATTCTTAAGCATGAAACTACCTACCTTGTGAGTAATCTGCTCCAATTTCACATAGAACAGACTAGAACATTAACAAGCAAAAACAAGAGGATGAATTAACATCCTAAAACAATCCTAAACAGATTAGCTAAACTGACCTTATAGCTAACAACTTCGTCTATTTTTGTTTAATTTTGCGATTAAAAATGGTAATTTTTTCTATTCAAAAGGTAATTTATTAATAAAATTGAGAAAATCTTGCAAAAATTGGTAATTTTTTCCCCTGAAAAGCTTAATTGCGCCCCGCTTTATCAGCTTCTTTGGTAAATTTTTTCTATTAAAAGCTTTTTAAAAAATAGTGACGCATATTTGATTTAATGGTGAAAATATTTTCAAATCCTCACAGATATAAGTTCACCAAACCCTAAAAAACCCCATATGTATCACATTTTTACTAAAACAATGCTCAAAGACTTATAAGAAAAACTCCCAACCACACGCAGCTTATCAATCACAATCTTTTGGTAATTTATTTAACTTTCTATACGACATTCGCAAAACGTGCACTTTGTGCCATACGTGCACAAACAGCCTATCAGTCCCTATTAAACCCTTACTGGTATACCAGCTTTAAGCCCCTGCTTTTTGTAAAATAAGTAGCCCTACCCCAAAGTCTTCCAAACTCTCAACCCCTACCCTATCTTAAGGCTCCACTACACCCAACTCTAACCTCTGCTGTTGCAGCAGCTGCTGCTGTTGCCAATTAACAGCTAACAGCTATCCTTAACTTCACCCTCCATTCCCAATAGCATCATTAGCTCTAGCAATAGAATTAGCGCCTTGCTATATCAAAACGCACCATGCTTAGCCAAAGCACCAGCGCTGCTTGCTAAGGTCTGCCTGGGCAGGCCTTAGCACTCCTAAGCTTGGCTCAGCCTTTGACTGTCACTACTAAAAGAACGAGCAAGAGAGAGAACTATATTGCCAAAGAGCCATGGAGCTAGTTCTTTAGAGCTTTAGAGCAACACATCATCACAGCTTATTTACTTCTTTGCTTCAATGTGTCGCTTCTTTGCAGCAGAGCTTAAAGACAGGCTTACTAGACAATAAAACTTACTAACAACTCTTTAACTACTGAAATTAGGCTCCAGTGGCTGTGGTAATTAAAAAAATACTATAGAAATACTTGCAATATGTTAAAATTTTCTACATAAAACTTGTATGGATGTGAGCTCATGTTTAGACTTGCCATCAATTGTGGAAAGTCATCTCACTATCTGCAAAAGCAAACAAGAAATTGTTGCTCCTATCTTGTGTCTAATGTTCTTTTGAGCTTTATTCACTCTGACAGAAAGCAATTATCCTAAATTGCATTAATACCTTATGGTAATTTTTAAATGGTTGAAATTAAGTCTATCAACCCACCTTGTCTAAACCCTCCCTACCAAATTAAGGATCGTTTTAGAACCTTTTTACCTGTAGTGGTAGATGTTGAGACAGGTGGTTTTAATGCTGCAACCGACGCTCTATTGGAAGTTTGCATGATTACTGTGCAAATTGATAATGAAGGAAAGCTTATTCCAAAAGACCAATACAGTGTCAATATTCGTCCTTTTGAGGGCTCAAACTTAGTAAAGATCAATATCGACTTTTTAGGCATTGATCCTTTTGATGAAAGTCGTAATTTGGTTAGCGAAGATGAGGCCATGAAACCTATTTTCAAGGCTATCTCTAAAGAAGTTAAGGCTCAAGGTTGTACCAAAGCTATTTTAGTTGGTCACAATGGTGCCTTTGATTTGAGCTTCATTAATGCAGTGGCTAATCGCCTTAATTACAAGAGAAATCCATTCCACCCATTCTCGGTATTGGATACAGCCTCTTTAGGCGCTTTAGTTCTTGGCCAAACTGTATTATCTCGTGCATGCCACTCAGCAGGCATTGGCTTTAAAGAGGAGCACGCTCATAGCGCTGTTTATGACACTCAAAAAGAGTGTGAATTATTCTGCTCTATGTACAATCGCTTCACTAAGTTCGCAGGCCTCCCAGCCTAGCACTAACGTCCGCAAGCTATCTCTTGCGGGCGTAAAGCCACAACTCCACTCCAGGCATCACCTCAGCTCAACTCCACTCAGCTCAACTCACATCGCATCACCTTGCATCACCACACCTCACATCGTCTTTACTTTACTAGTCTTTGCTAGGCTCTACTCTCCTTACATCGACTCACTTTTCTTAAATGCTTTTACCTTTTAGCTATTCTTTTCCGCTATAAAGCTATTATAAGTTTTGCTAATAAGTACATTTAGATGGCGAAAAATTGGTTCTAAGCTCGCAAGTTTTTTGTAATTAACTTGGATTTAATTACACTCTTTAGTAGTCTATTAGTATTGTTCGTTAATCTGTATCACATACTAAAAGTACCAGCAGGATTATTTTGGGGCAACAATTTAATTAATGATCAAATTGTCTCAATTGATAATACTAAGGAGCAATATTGTACTTTTTAGTAATGATCGCAGCTCAATTACAAGCAACGACAGTGTTGTTTATCGCACTTACTAAAAAATTTTTGAGGCAGTTGCAATGAATACTAAAGTGATAATTTATTAAAGTTTCTTTGGTATTTGTTGATAAAAAGAAATCAGTAGATAAGATTAGATCGTTATCGACTTGTTTCTAACACCTTAAAAGCCTATTCTAATTGCACTAGTTCATTATAGGAGCAAAACACAATGGCATTTGAACTCTCCCCACTTCCATATGAGAAGAACGCTTTAGGTTTCATTTCTGAGAACACCTTAAACTTCCACCATGGCAAGCACTTCCAGGCTTACGTAGACACCACCAACAAGTTAGTTGCTGGCTCTAACTACGAGGGCAAGGACTTAATCGAGATCATGAAGACCTCTGATGGCCCATTATTCAACAACGCCGCTCAAGCTTGGAACCACGATTTCTACTTCAAGTGCATTACTGGCACCACTTCTGCCCCAGAGGGTAAGTTATTAGACCTTATCAATGAGAACTTTGGTTCTTTAGACGAGTTCAAGCAGAAGTTTGCTGCCTCTGCTGTTGGTAACTTCGGTTCTGGCTGGACCTGGTTAGTTCAAACTGGCCCTAACAAGCTCAAGATTATGAACACCTCTAACGCAGCTAACCCAATCGTTGATGGCTTCACCCCAATTTTAGTTGTTGACGTATGGGAGCACGCTTACTACCTCGACTACCAAAACCGTCGTGCTGACTACTTAAAGGACTTCTTAGAGCACGTAAACTGGGACTTCGTAGCTTCACAAATGCGTGAGTACTAATCCCAAAAGGATTACGCTTTTCTAAGCTCCTGCGTATTTATCGATTTGCTCCTTAGTTATTATCAAGGCTCCTCTCTAAGCGGAGGGGCCTGCTTAAAACAAGCTAATATTTAAGGAACACTTTCCTACAATCGATATACATATAAGCAGGAGCTTTTAATTTTCCCTCACACCAAACATCCTACCCTCTCTAAGTTCCCATAACTTTCCTTTACTCGGCTAACTTTACCTTACTTTAGTTAACCGTAAGAACCATTAAACTAATGGTGCATGCATCTGACTTGCTACTTTTAGCTTTAACTTCTATCTGCTTGCACAAAAGAATTTGTGTTTTCTCTTGCTTCTTACTATTAGCTTTAGACTTTAATACTAGCAACCACTACCAACTACTACCGCCAGTACTGCTTTGTATTAAGTAAGGCTTTAGGGCAAAGATACTATTTTTTACTTTTGAATAATGAGCTGCGCCAGCGCCAGTGCCAACTGCGCCAGTGCATATGCCAGAACTAAAGAGTTGGCGTTCCACAACCGTTTGCTGTTGCTTATTTTCATAGAAAACTATCTAAGCTATTAGCCTTCATCTATGCATCTAAACTTGCACATGGCTTATAAATGCCATTTTTATTTTATGGAGTCTTACCTTTACTTTGTACTTAACCACAAGTTAAAACTTACTAACCTTAATTTCACATTTAAGATTTTTGTTACCGAAAAACATCACCTCTACTAGATAAACCTTCTTTACTAGTATGTTAGTTGCTGTTTTTTTGTGCACTAAAATAGTTCACCTATTCACTATTTTTGCGATATCCATGCGCTTTTGTGACTTAGATAACATCTTAATTATTTAATAAAGTGGTTAAAAAATTTAATCCTGTGATCAGGCTCTAAAAAGTAATAACTGCCTAGATAAACAATGCAAATTTAAGCCATTTTACTAATTAAATTCTGTGTCTATCAGCGTATAATTTTATCCAACGCCTAATTCGGCATTATTTTAATTTGCAGTTGTTATCAGCTATTAGGTGATGTTGTTAAGTAACATTGTTTACTCCATCACTTTTAGGTTAAATGACATCGATAACTAAAGATCTACTAAAACATTTAGTTACCTATTCGTCTGTTTGCAAGATTAAACCTTAACGAAAAATTTTTGTTTACTTAACTTTTTAAACCTAAAACTTATCGCAGCCTAATATAAGTGATTTGGTGTTAATTAAATTATCTTTCTTTTCTAGCAAAGGCACTAATAACAACCGTTGTTATCTTTTGATAAGTTTCTTTATAAGGAGAGGGCTATTATGTTACGAGATCAAGCCCACCAATACAAGGAGATGTACTCCCACGACAAAAGTGGCTTTGTTCACAGTCTCTTTAGCCGTAGCTTTATTCGCTATATTGCCCCTAGCATTTTTATGATGGCTTTATTAGCTTGTGCTTTTTGCACTATTAATACTTCTTATGCCGCCCCTCAGGGTTTTAGCTCTAATATTGAGCAAAGATCTGCTCCTAAGGGTTTTGGTATTGAAGAGCCACAACCAAACACTGTTAAAGGCGTGTTACATAACGCTAAGACAGACGACTACGTTGTGTTGGAGGGCTATTTTGTAGCTACTACCACTAGCAAAACTGTGACCTATAAGTTCAAAGATGCCAATGGCGATCTTATTGATGTTGACCTTAGCAAGTCTAATAATGCCGTTGCACCGCTAATTGACGTAAACTACTACCTTTGGGGACAAGTAAATCAAAGCTTATTCTCAACCTCCATTACTGCTATTGAATACACCCCTATTATCTAATTTAGGCGAGCTTAAACTTCCCCTTGTTTTCCTCACTAAGCTCGCTTGATACTTTAGATTGTTATCCGTCTACCTACTCCACTCTACTTAAAGCCTATTTCACTGCCCTTAATACTTTTTACCTCGTTAATCTGCCAACAGCACACAAGTAAAGCGCCTATACCAAGCCAGCAAAACCAAATCATCTATGAGCTAACACCAGATACTTTAGGCCATCTAAGCTTAGCTATTTTTCTTGTTAAGGCATTAGAGGCTGCTATAGCTTTAAATCGGTAAATTTGGCTTAAAAATGACCGAAATTAGGGCAACATGATGCATTTTGGGTAGACAAGGCCGCTTTTAGGCTGAAAAATATCCAATTTGGTTCATTAAGGCTATAATGTGCCCATTTTGCAGGGATCTCATTCCTCAGTCTTTCTGAAAGTTTTATTTACTTCCTTCATAAGAGCAAAACAAGACTGGTTATTCAAAATAACGATTAATACTTGTTTTGCCTCAATCATTCTTATTTAGTTTTAGGTTAAACATGTTTGAGCTTAGGCAGTCATTTTTTCTGTTTTTAACAGCCACTATTTGGGGATCAGGTTTCGTAGCTCAGTCCATTGGCATGGATCACGTTACTCCTTTTACTTACACCTTCTTTAGAACCTTAATTGGAGCTATTGTTCTGCTACCAATTGTTTTTTGGATAAAGAAGCGCTCAGATAGTAAAGCTAAACAAAAAGAATTAACCAATGATGACAGCACTAAGTTCACCAGAAAAAGCTTGCTAGAGGGCTCTATTGTTTGTGGCTTATTTTTAGTTGGTGGCGAGTCTTTTCAACAGTTTGGCTTAGTAACCACAGATGCAGGTAAAGCTGGATTCTTAACCTCCATGTACATTGTATTTGTGCCTATTGTGGGCTTATTCATTGGTAAAAAGCTCAATGCCAGCATTGTTATTGGCGTTATTATTTCTATTATTGGTCTCTATCTGTTATGCATCAAAGATAGCTTTACCATAGAAAGTGGTGACCTATTAATTCTTATTTGCGCAGTAGTATTCTCTTTCCACATTTTGACCATTGATCACTATGTAAAGAAGTGTGATCCTGTTTATTTATCTTGTGGTCAGTTCTTTGCGGCTTCTTTAATTGCTCTAATTTTAATGTTAGTAGTCGACTATGATGTATTTGCCTGGGAAGATGTTTGGGCTGCTTCTTTAGCGCTACTTTGGTCAGGCGTAATGAGTAATGGTGTAGCCTACACTTTACAAGTGGTAGGACAAAGAGGCATGCACCCAACTATTGCTACTTTAATTCTTTCTTTAGAGTCAGTAATGGCTGTAGTTTTTGGTGTACTCATCTTAAATGAGAGCTTAACCTTAAAAGAGGGTATTGGCTGTATTTTAATTTTAGCTGCTGTCATTATTGCTCAAGTTAATCTAAAAACTATTTTAGGCTTTTTAGACAAAAGAAAGCACAACAAACAAAACAAACAAGTAGTTTCAGAGCAAGTGTAAGCTTGTTATCACTAGGCCTTGGTGTCCCTATGCCAGGCTTGCCAGGCTAAGCCTGGCAAGGCTTGGCATGCGCACTAAAGCTTAGCACTCTATATGGACACAAATAGGGCAGCAATTGATAAATACTTTTAACTAAAATGCTAGTATTTCAGTTAATTTTAAATAAATTTTGATTTAACTTTGGCTAAAATAATGGCTTAGCAACAATATTACCTATCTAATTCTAGCTACAAAGATATTGCACTATAGTTGTGATTTTTATCGTACTTAGATCACAAAATTTAATTTTAGCTAGCCTGAATAAGGTATAATGAAGCATCTTTTAAAAAACTTGCTGCTCTTTTGAATATCACATGATTTTAAGCAATTCTTAATATCCCTTCTGTTAACTGTGATTAAGCATCATATCAAACCAAGTTAGTGTTTGGTATTTGATGATGGGGCATTAGTGTGAATTAAAAGATCAGATTTCCTTTGTCTTAACTCAAAGATCTAAAGTTTGCTTTGAGATCTTAAGATGGTACTTACTAATTGCAATTGCAGGGGCATTTGCAGCTACGTGGAGCGTTTCGGTCATGACTTTTGATGAGATTAAGCAACTCATTGATGAGCACAATGTTAAGTATGCTGATTTAAGATTTACCAACACTGTAGGTAAAGAGCAGCATATCACCCTACCAATTCACTTAATTACTGAGTCTTTCTTCTCTGATGGTAAGCTCTTTGATGGCTCTTCTATGCCAGGTTGGTGCACCATCAATAAGTCTGACATGCTTTTAATGCCAATTGACGGCCAGGCTTATTTAGATCCTTTCTTTGAGATCCCAACTTTAATTATTCGTTGTGACATCTTAGATCCACAAACCTTAGGTGGTTATGAGAAGGATCCTCGTTCTATCGCACGTCGTGCTGAGAACTTCTTACGTGCAGAAGGCATTGGTGATGATGCTTTAGTAGGTCCAGAGCTCGAGTTCTACATGTTTGACTCCATTCGTTTCAAGAATGACATGTCAGGCTGTATGTATGAGATTGAGGACTATGAGGCTGCATGGAACTCAGGTAAATTATTTGATTCCCGTCCAAACCTAGGCCACCGTCCTATGGTTCAAGGTGGTTACTTCCCTGTTCCACCAGTAGACTCCTCACAGAATATTCGTGCCAAGATGTGTGAAGTATTAAAGAGCTTCGACATCGAGCCTGAGGCTCACCACCACGAGGTTGGTACTGCTGGTCAAAATGAGATTGCAACCAAGTACAATACCTTAACTAAGAAGGCTGACGAAGTTATGAGCTACAAGTATGTAGTTCAAAACGTAGCTAACCAGTTTAACAAGACCGTTACCTTCATGCCAAAGCCAATGAAGGGCGAGGCTGGTTCTGGTATGCACTGCCACATGTCCATCGTTCGTGATGGCCAGAATATCTTTGCTGGTAACCTCTACGGTGGTTTATCACAAGAAGCTTTATGGTTCATTGGTGGTATCATCAAGCATGCTAAGTCTTTAAATGCCTTTACTAATGCTTCTACCAACTCTTACAAGCGTTTAGTTCCTCACTTTGAGGCTCCAGTATTATTAGCTTACTCTGCTGCTAACCGCTCTGCTGCTATTCGTATTCCTCATGCAGTAAATCCAAAGACTGCCCACATTGAAGTTCGTTTCCCTGACGGTTTAGCTAACCCATACTTAGCTTTCTCTGCTCTCTTAATGGCTGGTTTAGACGGTATTATCAACCGTATTGAGCCAGGTGATCCTCTTGATAAGAACTTATATGATTTACCACCTGAGGAGTTAACTGGTATTCCACAGGTTGCTGATTCCTTAGCCGAAGCTTTACAGGCTCTTAAGGAAGACCATGAGTACTTATTAGCTGGCGGTGTATTTACTGAGGCTGCTCTTCAGTCTTACATCGAGTTAAAGGAAAAAGAGTGCTCCTTAGTTCGTGATACTCCTCACCCAACTGAGTTCCAACTCTACTACAGCTTATAATTAAGTAATATTCTTATTCCCTAAAAAGAAGCGCTTGGCAAATATTGTTGTTGCTAAGCGCTTTTTTGTCTTTTAGCGCAAATAGATACGCTATAATTAACTACCTGCTTGCACAGTAAGATTCCCCTGACTAACTCTTATAAGAAGACTTGCTCAGGATGATCTTATAAGCCTAAAAGGGCCTTTATGCTCTTAAATGGGTATTAACTGCAAGCTAGAATAGACTTCTTTATATAACTTATAGAAAGAAGCCTTTTGTTATCAACCTAAATAGGAGAGCAAAGCGCTAGAGCTTTCATTTGGCTTTATAAAATTTAGCCCTCATTAGGCAATGCGCTGCTTAAATTTTTTATGACAACACCACGTTCTATGCTGGTTACCTCAGCACTACCATATGCTAACGGCCCTATTCACTTAGGCCATATGTTAGAGCACATCCAGTCTGATATCTTTGTACGCTATCAACGTGCTATTGGTAATCAGGTCTATTATGTGTGCGCCGATGACTGTCACGGCACTCCAATTATGATCAAAGCCAATAACATGGGTATTACTCCAGAAGAGCTTATTACCAAAGTAGGTGTTGATCATAAGGCTGACTTTGATGGCTTCTTAATTTCTTATGATAACTACTATCGTACCCACTCTCCAGAGAACCAAGAGTTCTCCACTGAGATTTATAAGAAGTTACGTGATCAAGGCTATATCACAACTCGCACTATTAGCCAGCTTTTCGATCCTGAAAAGAACATGTTCTTACCAGATCGCTTTGTAAAGGGCACTTGCCCTCGTTGTGGTGCTAAGGATCAATACGGCGATAACTGCGAAGTTTGCTCTGCTACTTATGATCCTACCGATCTTAAGGATGCCTACTCTACTATTTCTGGTGCTAAGCCAGTATTAAAAGAGTCTGTTCACTACTTCTTTGACTTACCAAAGTTCAATGACTTCTTACAAGACTATGTAAAGAACTCAGGTGCTATTAATAAGTCTATGGCTAATAAGCTTGATGAGTGGTTCTCTCAAGGCTTAAAAGAGTGGGATATTTCTCGTGATGCCCCTTATTTTGGCTTCCAAATCCCAGATGCTGACAATAAGTACTTCTATGTATGGCTAGATGCCCCTATTGGCTATATGGCCTCATTTAAGAACTACTGCGATAAAGCTGGCGTTAACTTTGATGAGTTCTTTAAAGCTGACTCTACTAAGGAGCTTTATCACTTCATCGGTAAGGACATTTTATACTTCCACTCCCTATTCTGGCCTGCAACCTTAAAGGGCGCTAATTTACGTTTACCATCAGGCATTTTTGTCCATGGTTATGTAACTGTAAATGGTACTAAGATGTCTAAGTCTAAGGGTACCTTTATCCAAGCTAGCACCTACTTAAAGCACTTAAAGCCAGAGTGCTTACGCTACTACTTTGCCTCTAAGCTCACCCAAGATACTGTTGATATTGATTTATCTTTAGAGGACTTCCAGGCTAAGATCAACTCTGACATCGTAGGTAAGATTGTTAACTTAGCTTCTCGTTGTGCTGGTTTTATTACCAAGCGTTTTGATGGTAAGTTAGCTCAAAGCCCATATGATAACGAACTCATGAGCAAGTTAGGCTCCATTAAAGAGGCAGTAAATGCAGGTTACGAGAGCCGTAATTATGCTGATGCCTTAAGAGCTATTATGTCCTTAGCTGATGAGGCAAACCGCTATATTGATCGTGAAGCCCCATGGGTAATTGCCAAAGAAGAAGGTCAAGAGGATAAGCTCCAGCGTGTATGTACTGATGGTTTAAATGCTTTTAAGGCTATCATTACCTACTTAAGCCCAGTATTACCAGAGATTTATCACAAGGCTCAAGAATTCTTAAATGATCCTTTAGCCTTTAATGATGCCGCTACTCCATTACTTGGCCACACTATTAATAAGTTTAGCCCTATGTTCACTCGTATCGATCCAAAGAACATTGAGGCTATGATTGAAGATAGCAAGCAAGACTTAGCTGCTGCTGCTGCCGCACCTGCCAAGGATGAAAAGGCACCTGCTGCCCAAAACCCAGATCACGGTGCTAAGGGCAATGACCAAGCAAGTGAGGGCAATGGCGAGTATGAGCCTTTAGAGAGCGAAATTACTATTGATGATTTTGCTAAGATTGACTTACGTGTTGCTACTATTATCAAGGCAGAGCAAGTTGAGGGCGCTAAGAAGCTCTTACGCTTAGAGCTTGATTTAGGCTTTGAGCAGCGCCAAGTCTTTGCAGGCATCAAGTCAGCATATAAAGATCCAGTATCTTTAATTGGCAAGCAAGTTATTGTGGTAGCCAACTTAAAGGCTCGCCAAATGAAGTTTGGCTTATCTCAAGGCATGGTTATGGCTGCTGGCCCTGGTGGTGAGGATATCTTCTTATTATCCCCAGATGCAGGTGCTAAGAACGGCGATCGTGTCCACTAAAAGCAGACCATTAAACTAGCACATTTAAAAAGCCCCAAGCCTAAATTAAGGCCTGGGGCTTTTTATTTGGTAAAGACCATTACCAAATAAGGACTAATCTTTCACCTTACTGCTCTATTTTTCTAAAAGATGAGCGAATTAAGCAAGGGCTATCGACCATTACTTTATTATTATTTTCCAAATTATTAATAATATGTAAGGTGCTTAAGCGACCTATCTCATAGTGAGGAATTTGTACTGTTGAGAGTGCTGGCATAAATAAGTCACCAATACCAACAAGATTATCGTAGCCGATCACACCAATATCTTGAGGGATCTTAAAACCCTCAGTAAGCAAAGTTTGGTAAACCATAAAAGCAATACGGTCATTACCACAAATTACAGAGTCAAATTGAGGTTTGCCATTTTTAATATGCTTTAATACCAAAGAAGGCATATCTCTATAGTGCTCATCACCCACCTCCATGTGATAGTGGATAAGTTGGTTAGGATCAATGCCAAACTCTCGACAGGCTCGCTCTAAGCCATAGCGCCGTCTAGGGGTTGCAATAAGCAAAGTTGGCAGATGTAAGCATAGAGGCTTGCGATAGCCTGCTTTTAAAAGCTCCTTGACAATTTTGTACTGTCCTTGCTCATCATCAGGCTCATAGCAAGCAAAATTCTTTTCAATACACTCACAGTTGGCAAAAACGCACCTATAATCCAGTAGTTTCTTAGGCAATTTAACAAATTTCAAACCCATGGAGCTGACAATAATGCCTTCTGGGCGATACGAAAGCAGCATATCAACCATATAATCTGGATTGTTGTCCTTAAACATATTGATCACAAAACAACCCCAGCCATGGGCACGCGCTGTTTCCTCAATAGAAAGGTTAAGATCAACAGAAAAAGGACTGGTAGCTGTATCAAAAGCTAAAACGCCAATGGTTTTAGTCTTATTACCATTGCGAACCTTACGGGCAGAATAGTCAGGAACATAGCCAAGTTCCTCAATGGCCTGTTGTACTTTTTTAAGAGTATCAGGTTTGAGCTTTTTCGGGTCATTAATGGCTCTTGAAACAGTCATAACAGAGACATCAGCTCTTATAGCTACATCTTTAATAGAAGCAATGTCTTTTGCATGTGCCATAAATACCTACCATATCTATCTTATTTACCATATCTATCTTATGTTTATATATATATATGTGAACATCGTGCACCAACCAACCGCTTAGGGTCAAGCTTTTTATATAAATTAAAAATAATTCCACCTGTATGGACGACGAATTCACTTTTTAAGTAGTAACTAACTAACAATGTGTGCTCTATCAGGCTATTGTAGATATAGCGTGGTGAACTATGACTATGCTGCCATTAGATATACTTCATTGCAGACATCACAGACAGTTATTGCTGGTTACGTTAAAGTCGTCCGTACAGGTGGAAATAATTGTAGCGCCCAAACGCAATGTTAACGTTAAATTGTGACTTGTATCATACCTTAAATTATAGCTAACGGTGTAAACTATCGTCACTTACGAAGTTTAAGGCATTATTTGTCTGATACTAATTATTAAAATCAAGTGTGTTGTGATTTGTTAACGATAACAAAAATTTAAGGGGCGTATTTTTATGGAAAAAACAACCTCTGTACATTACATCAAGCCTCTAGCATTAGCTGTTAGTTTGACTGCATTTACCAGTCTTAATGCTAATGCAGGTGCTTTATCTTATGGCTATCAAAGCTATTTTCATGATGAGGTTGCTCAAGAGAGCAATAGTAACAGTTCAAACAATAATGTGTCCTTAGCTTCCTCTACTAGTAATACCTCTGATAAAGTTGCGCCCGCTCAGGCAACTGCAGCTGCCACCGCAGCAACAGCAGCTTCTGCTGTAGCGCCAGCTTCTGCTGTAGCAACTGCACAGCCAACTCAGCAACAAAATATTAATGGTAGCAACAATGCAGTTGCCGCCGCTGCAACTGATGAGAGTCCATTAGTCTACAACCCACAAGGTGTCAGCACTTTACACTTAAGTCAAAGCGAGCCACCAGTACACTGGAATAGCGTAGGCCGTAATATGGCCCTTGGCGGTCTTCACGGCAATATTGGAACCTCTATTGAAATTGAAGACAAGCGCTTTAGTGATAGCAGCAAAAATAGCGGCAAATTTAAATTAGCAACCTTTCAGGCATTCTTACGCCATGATGAGCTTCCAAATTGGTACCTTGGCTATTACAACGCTCGTGAAGATAATTACAACGGTGGCTTTACCAATGAGCAAGTTAAAGGTAACAACACTATTAACGAGATGTATGTAGGCCATATCTTTGAAGTTTGGCATGGCAATATTGGTACCGAATTTTTACTTGGCACTGAGACTGCCACTAAACGTTGGAAGTATCGTTTTAAGATTTGGCAAGATCTGCGCCTTACCGATAAATGGAGCTTTAGTGGCTATGCTTTTGGCGAGTTTCAACCTCGTAATGAACAAAATGGCAACAATGACTTAGATCAATATAATTTTGAACTTGAGCCATCAGTTAACTACCGCATTGACAATAATATGGGCCTCTTTGTACGTCCTTTTTACAATTACAATTACAAAGAGCGTGCTCAGTTTGGCGACATTATTGAGCGAAAGAAGAAATTAACCGCTGGTTTATGGAAGAACTGGTCGCCATTACTTACCTCTGTTTATATTGGTATAGGCGAGGAGCATGTCGAAACTAGCAATGGCAATGAAATTTTCTTCGATATTAAATACCATTATTTAGGAGCTACTGCTAGCTACCCAGTATTTGGTGATGTTCGCCTCTATGGTGAGTTTAAGGCCCAATTTAATGAAGAGTTCAATGCCTGGGACAAGGATAATGTAATCGAAGGTCATTCATGGACTCCATTTGCCATTGTTGGTGTTAAGTACGACTTCTAAAACTAAGGTATTGGTATGAAGAAATTAGCTTTAGCTTTACTCACTATTTGTGCATTTAGCAATATTGCACTCTCAGCTCCTGGCAAAGAAACTTTATACAATAAGAGCATCACTCAAGTTGAAGGCTTTTTCCCTCGTGTTGACGGTTCTTTTGTAGGCGATCCTATGCCTGTTGCTAATAATGGCAAGATCGATGTTTACTATCTAAATGATATTCGCGGTGGTAGTGATCTTGGTGTTCATGCTTTCCACTTATTAGAAACTAGCAACTTTTACAAATACACCAATCGTTCTGAGGTGATCCCTTATATTAATAATATTGATGACCCAGAGCTTTTATTAGGTACTGGCTCTATTATTAAAGCAGGCGATACCTATCACGCTTGGTATACAGCTCATAATGAGAATGTCTTCCCTGTTGAGTCAGTCATGCACGCTACTAGTAAGGATCGTATCAATTGGGTAAAGCATCCAGAAGATACCATCTTACCTGGCGACAATTACAGAGGTAATGACTTTAGAGATCCTCATGTGGTTTGGATTGAGGAGCACCAAGAGTATTGGATGTTAATCACTACCCGCTCTAATGGTCGAGGAATTATCGCTCGCTACGCCTCTAAAGACTTAAAGAATTGGGAAGATAAAGGCATCTTTTTTGACAACGATACTATCACCAGCAATTCTAACCTTGAGTGCCCTACTTTAGTACCTTTTAATGGTAAGTGGTATTTGAGCTTTAGTGATCAATGGCCATTACGCCTAACTCAGTATCGTGTTGCCGATAAGCCAGAAGGCCCTTGGCGTAAGACTAACAAATTTGTCTTTGATGGCCCAGGCTTTTATGCAGGAAAAATGGTGTTAAACAAAGATCGTCTCTTTGTCTTTGGCTGGACCCCAACCAAGTCAGGTAGTCATGATCAAGGTAGTATTGATTGGGCAGGCAATCTAGTAGCCCATGAATTAGTAGCCAATGACAAGGGTGAACTAAACTCTATTATTCCTCAGGAGCTCAATCAAACCATTGAAGCAAACCCAGGTAAAGAGACTAGCTTAACCTCTCAAAAGACCTTAACTACCACTACTCAGTTTGGTACTTTTGATTCTTATATTTATGAACCACTACCTAAGCAAGGCGTATTAAAGGCCTCAATTGATCTACCTTCTGGCGGTATGGTAATGAGCTTTGGTTTGACTAACGAACAAGTAAACCAATCTGTGCTTAATGTAGTCTTTAACAAGAGCAAAGGACAAGTCTACTTCTTTAACACTGCTTTTGACACTCTTAATCGTGACAACGCTCAATCTTGGGTTGACGTGCCTTTAGGTGAAAAGGTAGAGCTAGAAGTATTAATTCAGGACTCAATTGCTGTCTTCTATATTAACAATCAGGCTGCTTTTAGTACCCGTATGTATGCCATGCCTAATAATACATGGAGCATTAGCCTACCTAAAAACGACCAATTTAATGCTCAGTTAAGCATCAAAGAAATGATCTAATGGGGTATGACCATGAAAAAATCACTATTATTATCTGCCATGATTGCTATGGCACTTCCAACTATTGCCTCTGCTAGTATGAGCGTCATTAAAGACCATTCAGGCAAGGTGGTAGCTGTAGATCCTTGGTCATATCTTGATGAAGATGTAATGTGGACAACTGCTCGCTCCTCCAATAATGCAGGCGGCAAAGTTCATGGCCAAATTAAAATGAAATATGCCATTGAAGACAATAATTGGAAAGACTCTAGCTTTAACAATGGCAGCAGCACCTTTACCTTTGCTCAAGGCGTGTTTAGACATGACTCCTTGCCAGGTTGGTACTTAGGTATGTCCAATGGTCGCACCACTAACTACAACGGCACTTGGGACAACCAAGAATTTAACGATCTAGAGCAATGGACTCAACTCGTTATTGGCCATGAGGCCTTTTACGAAGATCTGCGCTATGGCGTTGAGGTCATGGGCGGCAGCGCTACTAAAGACAACTTTTGGCAAGGTCGTGCCAAACTATATTTAGATTGGCAAATTGGTGGTGGCTTATCTTTCTTTAGCTATGCTTATTCTCATATAGATCACCGTCGTAATGCATCTGATAATGATCAGGACAAGTACTCTTTTAAGGTAGAGCCAGGTCTGCAATACATAATCAATAACACTACTGGTGTATGGGTGCGCCAACAGTTTGCAGGTGCAACCTTAGATAGAGTCGAATTTGGTGATGTTAAGGAAAAGAGCACCACTACCTCTTTAGGTATTTGGCACAACTGGGGCAAACTATCTACTACATTAAGTGGTGGCTTTAGTCATTATCGCAAGTTTAACGCCAGCTATGAAAGCAATGAAGTTTTCCAAGAAACTCGTGAGCGTTTCATGAAGCTTACTGCTAATTACCCTATTACTCATCGCTTTACCCTCTCAGGTGAACTTACTGGTGCCTTAATTGAACAACAAGGCTTGTGGGTTACCAATGGTGAGGCTGTAAACACCGAGTGTAAGGTAATGATTGACTACAACTTCTAACATAAGTATTAATCCCAAAAACAAGCCAGGGGGACAGCTTATGTCCCCCATACTGGATACTTAAGGTTAGAAATTTTAGATATCTCAGACATTTTTACTGAAAGTACTGTTTATTAGGATGCCTGCTTACTAATGCAAGGCTTACCAAAAGGTTTTGTTATTGGCTGCATGATTGGATAATCAAACTTATAAGCTTGCCCAACGAAGTTTGGCTTATCTCAATGCATGCTAGCCATAGCAGATCATGATTATAGTGTTGTTGTGGATACTTTGTTTATACTTGAAAATACCCACACTCTAAGAGCGATAGTATCGATTTTATGAGATTTTAAGTTTAACTATAGTATGTATGAGCCTCAGCCTACCATAGGTCTGAGGCTTTTCTTTATCCAACCACCACCAACTTCCCTCTTGCCCTAACACCACTTACTATTACTCCCCTCTTTCCGCCTTAATGCAGTAAATCGTTGTGTTGCATTGAAAGGAAAAAGAGCAAGATGCCAATGCCATAGGATAATCCCATAGCTGGTTTTAGCGTATCAAGTTTTACCTAAACAATTAACTTTCTACATCCTAATAAGCAATTGCTCCAAAAGGTTGCAACCATATACTCAATTTAGTGCAATTTTTATTGTCATATCTATACAATCGATGTCATTTTTAAAATTAATTGACTAGTATCACACTTTATACAAATATTTATTAAAAAAAAAAAAAATGGTTGATAATATGAATCCATAGACGAAAGGCTCTAAATCTTAGATGAGAGCCTAACTTAAGAGCATTCGATAATGCATCGCATGGAGTGAATCACTATGAGATATTTAGTAGCTGCCCTTTCTTTATTTGCTTTTAGCCAAGTTGCTATGGCTGTTGATATTCCTGAGGCCAATAAGAGCAATTGCCAAAATCCTGATGTTATGACCAAACTTGCGACCGAAATGCAAAGTGTCACTGATACCAAAACTCTACAAGACTATAGCCAATTCATTCAAAAATGCCACAACATTATTGCTGGCAAATAGTTTTGCAGCTTAATGCAAGTAATTTAAAAGGCAGCTACGTTTTATCGTAAGCTGCCTTTTTCATGTCTTATATCCTAGCTAAAAAGCTAATTAAAGCCATACTACACCATACCACTCCACTCCACTCCACTCCACGTACAGCTCTTAAGCCCAATAATATATGGCATAGCCATAGCAACCAGCGCAGTAAGTTTCAGTCAAAGTAAAGCAAGAGCACCTCACTACTCATGAAAAGCTATTAATAGCCTCAAAAAAGGAAACTCAACAATAAAGCTAGTTAGAGTTAGCAATCAAGACAAAGCTGATCTTGCAAGCATCAAGAAGTGGGCACAGAGCAAAAGATAGCTATAAGTTAGAGCCTACTTTTAGGGGCAGCAGAGGATAGGCAGCTTCGCACCATAGTAGCACCATCTATAGACATTTTTCTCAAGCTCATAGGCTATCTTTATAAGATATAGTACAATCTTGACGCAATTTTTTGCCCATTGTGGTTGCCTTTACAAGCTCATTAGAATTATTGTTCTGCCACTCTAAAAAAGCCTTGGTGCTGCACTTTTTTCTCAGACTTTATCGCAAAAGCCTGACTTTTTATGCCGCAGCTACGTTTGATCATATTAAGAGGTCTTTTTCATGAGTAATGCACCCAAAAGTGTATCCTCCCAATTAATTGTGCTTTTTAAACTAGCTTTTCCTATTATTTTGGGAAATTTTGCCTATGCCCTACTAGGTATCACTGACATTATGATGGCAGGTATGGCTGGCACTCCAGATCAGGCTGGTGTAGCCATTGGTGGCTCATTCTTCTTTCCAGCACTTACCTTTATTATTGGCATGGTCTCAGCTATTCACCCTGTGATTTCACGCCACCGTGGTGCTAAAACAGAAGAGAAAATTCCATCAGAGCATGCTCATAGTGTTCTTGCCTGTAGCATAGTAGGCATTATCATTATGTTCATCTTAATTAGCCTCTCTATATTTGCTATTGAGATGGATACTGATAAGCGTATGGAAGCTGTAGCCAAAGACTATGTTCTTTATATTGCCTTCACTATACCTTTATTAGCTCTTACTGTTAATGCTCGTGCTTACTGTGAGGCTATGGGTAATACTACTGCTACTTTATATTTTGGTTTCTTATCAGTAATTTTAAACGTACCACTGAACTATATCTTTATTTTTGGTGCTTTAGGTGTTCCTGCCCTAGGTGGTGTTGGTTGTGGTGTCGCCAGCTTAATTGCTATGTTGATCTCCACCGTAATCATATATGCTTATATGATGCTCCATCCTAAGCTTAAAGATCATCACTGGTTGAGGAATAAAACTGGTATTAGCAAGGATCGTTTATTGGCCTTCTTAAAGCTCTCTATGCCTTTAGGTATTTCCTCATCAGTAGAGTGCTCTTGCTTTACCTTAATTGCCTTGATTTTAAGTCCTTTAGGCCCAACAGCTGTGTCTGCCCATACCATTACTATGTCTATGACCAGCTTTGTATTTAATATTCCGCTATCCTTTGGTATTGCTACTGCTATTATGGTGGGCTACGCTATTGGTCAGAATAATATGCAAACTTTAAAACTCAACATTAAAGCAGCCTATGCTTCCATGTTAGTTTCTATTGTGATTAGCGTGTCTATCTTATTCTTAGGCTCAGATAAGTTACCTGCATTCTTTAGTACAGACCCTGAGGTATTAGCTTTAGCCTCAATCTTAATGCTCTTTGCTTGTGTTAATCAGTGCTTTGAAGGCATTCAAACTATTCAGGCCTTTATCTTACGTGGCTTTAAAGATACCACTACTATTTTGCTGGTAACTATTATTGCTTTCTATTGCGTAGCTTTACCTTTAGGCTATAGCTTATGTTATGGCTATATCACACTACCATTTGACCATATCTTTGCTGATACTGGTCTTACAGGCCCTAGAGGCTTTTGGATTGGTCTATTCTGTGGTTTGTTAACTGCTGCTATTCTCTATCGCTTTAGAGTGCTACATCACTATCGTGCCCTAAAACATCAATTAGAGCAGCTAGAGAAACCAACCCAAGCTACCCAAGCTACCGCCTAAGCTTAAGCTTAAGCTTAAGCTTAAAATTAAGCTTACACTTAAACCACCAGCAAAGGCCCCTCCTCTAACCAGAAGGGGCCTTTGTTTTCATACTTTAGAGCCACCCTCTTAGCTCTCCTACCTCAAATTTCCATGTTTTCAGGCCAGCCCCACCTCAATCAAACATAGCAATACCCAGGCCTCCTTACGAGCAATCACTTGCCTAGTACTTTTCCCTTTTTACACGCCCTAGTGAAAGTTTCCTAAAGTTCGTTTACTGTCTACATCAACATCATTAAAGATAATGCCCGCTCCAAGGCTGGTATAGTTGTTAACGAACTTTGGGAAACTTTCGCTAGCACATGGCTTTGCTAATTGCCTTGCTCATGGCCTTGCACACGGCTTTACAAATGGTACTTTTAGTGTGGTTTACCACAGACAAGATGCTTGGCAAACTTAAGGCGAGCTTTTAGTGTTTTGCTTGATGGGTTTAGTGCTCTAGTAGAGTGATAAAAACTAAAAATTCATGTGATTTACTTTACAGATAGCAAACAAACATGGTTTTGAAGGGGCAAGTTTGATTAAAATAAAGTTAGGTTTTTTTCTATTGTTCTTGCCCTTCATGGAGGTAGTGCCATGAGTTTCATCGAAGAATATCACACAATACTTACTATTATTGTTTACGGCGTACCTATCATTGTGGTCGCTATTATCCTCATCATGAATAGCTAAAAATTACAAAAGCCCGTGATGGGCTTTTTTGTTTTTTTAGGTATTAAAAAAGGGGGACAAACTCCCCCTTCACCGATTGAACTTCCTGTTTGAAGCCTGTTTTTAGTGAATGACACTAAATTATTCTTTAACCAAGCTTAAGCTTGCATGGCCACTTGTGGAGCAGGATGCTTATCAGGATGCTCACCTACTAATTGGAAAATAGCCCAATTAGCGACATTGGTTGCATGATCGGCAATACGCTCTAAGTACTTGGCAATCATGATTAAATCCACAATAGTCTTTGGTGAATGGCCCTGCTCGTTAATAAGACCAACCATCAGCTCACGAGCTTGCACTAAATAGTTATCAACCACATCATCACGATCGATAACATTACGTGCTAACTCCATATCTTGAGTGATAAAAGAGCGTACTGCATCTTGAACCATGGCTCTTGAGGCTTTAGCCATTTCTTCAATCAGCTTGAAATTAGATTGCTCTTTGTAATCAAGACCCATTACGATCTCAGCAATATCACTAGCCTGATCACCAATACGCTCCATATCAGTAATAAGCTTTAAAGCAGAGCTTACTAAACGTAGGTCAGATGCGATTGGCTGCTGGTGTAAGATAATGTTTAAACAAAGGTTCTCAACTTCACGCTCTTTTTGATCAACCACAAAATCTGACTTGTAAATCTTACGAGCAAGCTCGTTATCACCCTCTTGTAAGGCCTTAATAGCACCTGCAAGGGCGTTATCACATAGTTGACCTAAATTCTCTAACTCAGCATTTAATTGCACTAATTGCTGGTTAAAATGTTCACGCATAATCTAATCCTTTAAACCTTATTTATCTTGAGCAAGACTACCCTATCCCTTAATAGCCTTGCTAAGAAATTGATTAGCTTTAAACTATCAAACAAGCTCAAGCTTAATTAGTATTAACCAAAACGACCAGTAATGTACTCCTCAGTACGCTTGTCTTGTGGCTTGCTAAAGAGATCGTCGGTGTGATTAAACTCAACTAAATCACCTAATAAGAAGAAAGCAGTGTCGTCAGAAATACGTACAGCTTGCTGCATGTTGTGGGTAACCATAATAATGGTGTACTGATCTTTGAGCTCTAGAGCTAAATCTTCAATCTTAGAGGTTGAAATTGGGTCTAATGCAGAGGTTGGCTCATCCATTAAAAGCACGCTTGGTTGCACAGCTAAAGCACGAGCAATGCATAAACGTTGTTGCTGACCACCTGATAAACCTAAGGCTGAGGTCTTAAGACGGTCTTTAACCTCATCAAAAATAGCAGCCTGCTTTAAGCTACGCTCAACAATTTCATCTAAATCGGTCTTATTTCTAATACCGTGAGTACGTGGGCCATAAGCAATATTGTCATAAATGCTCATAGGGAAAGGGTTTGGCTTTTGGAAAACCATGCCTACTTCTTTACGTAAGGCAGAAACATCAAGAGCTCTATCTAAAATTTCCTGGCCATGATATTGAATAGAACCAGAGGTGGTTACGCCATCAACAAGATCGTTCATACGGTTTAAAGTCTTGATAAAGGTAGACTTACCACAACCAGATGGGCCAATAAATGCGGTAATGGCATTGGCCTTAATCTTCATGTTGATGTCTTTTAAAGCGTGGTGTGCGCCGTTAGAGTACCAAAGGTTGAAGTTGTTTACATCAAAAACTAAATTAGAACCAGTATTGTTAGAAGCTGTCATTTTCAAATCCTGCCCTGATTTTAGGAACACAAAGACCTCAGGGCTATAGCAAAGGAAGTTAATCGTATCGTGGGCTTTGTGCCCTTGTTGTTCTTTTTAAGCCATGCTTTATGTTTGTTTAAGACATGGCTGTATGGTGTTGTCTTGTTAGAAGAATCTTTACTTATACACGAGCCTTGCCAGCACGCTTCTTTAAGCGAGCACCTAAGGTTGAGGCTAAAAGGTTAATGATGAGGCTCATTACTAATAAGATGGCGGCAATTACGAAGGCTACTTCAAACTCGCCTTGCTCTTTGGCGTATACGTATAAGGCAACAGTTAAGGTAGCACCTGAGTTGGCTAAGCCATCAATAAAGCCGTTTAAAGCATGAGCAAAACCAGCGGTGAATAATAAGGCAGCAGACTCACCTAACATACGACCTACAGCCAAAATACAGCCAGTTACAATACCATCTACACAGCAAGGCAATACTACAGTCTTAATAACACGGAACTTAGCAGCACCTAGACCAAAAGCACCTTCTCTATAACCTGTAGGAACAGTCTTTAAGCTCTCTTGAGTGGTACGAATAATGGTTGGTAAAGTCATAATTACCAAGGTTAAAGCACCAGCTAATAAGGAAGTTTGTAGACCAAGGAACTGGCAGAAAATCAACATACCTACTAAGCCGTAGATAATGGAAGGAATACCAGCTAAGGTCTCAATGGCATACTCAATAGCATTTACTAAGCGACGTGAGGTGGCATACTCATTTAAGTAGATAGCAGCTCCCACACCTAAAGGTAGTACTAATACTAAAGCAGCAATAATGATGTATAGAGTGTTTAAAATATCTGGCAATACACCAATAGAGCGAGTTAAGTAACTTGGCTTAGTGGAAATAATTTGCCATGAAAAGTGTGGAATAGACTGAACTAAGATATAAGCAATTAAGAACACTACCAAAGACACGGTAAGACCAGTACATAAGTACATCATGCCCTGCATGGTGGAGCTATATAACTTTCTGCTAAAAGCATTCTTACTAGGAGCAAAAACTGTATTAGTATTAAATGCACTATTAGCATTGGTCTGGCTCTTCTTAGAGTCCTTATTAGAGCCAAATGAAACTGAATCTGACATTTTATTCTTCACGCTAACACTCCTAAAGATTTATCAATGTGCACTAAGCCTGGTAAGTAATCTAAAAGGAGTTATGGTTTAACTTGCTGCTCTTATGGTCATGTTTAGTCATGACCATAAGACTCCTTAATGATTGACTGTTTTACTGTTGCCCTCTTAAGTTATGTAATTGTTGTCCAGTAGCGACTTAATGCGCTTTTTAACTTAGGAGTGGCAACTTAATAAACTATTTTTGACCCTTCTTTAAGATGAGGTTTAAGGTAGCGTTAATCATCATAATGAATACGAAGAGTACTAAGGCAATGGAGAACAAGGCATCACGTTGTAAACCAGAGGCATAAGACATTTCAGAGGCTACTGCTGTAGTTAAGAAACGTACTGACTCGAAGATAGATGGCATATTAGGTACGTTACCAGCAACCATCATAACTGCCATGGCTTCACCAATGGCACGGCCTACACCTAATACTACTGCTGAGGCAATACCACTCTTAGCGGCTACTACACTGACACGAAATACTGTCTCAATCTTGTTAGCACCTAAGGCTAATGAGCCTAACTCATACTCCTCAGGAACTGCACGTAATGCAGTAATAGAAACTTTAATAATGGAAGGTAAAATCATGATGGTTAACACTAAAATAGCGGCTAATAAGCTAGCACCATCAGGAAGATTAAACACTTGTTGAACTAAAGGTACGAGCACCAACATACCAATAAAACCGTAAACTACGGAAGGAATGCCTGCTAATAAATCAATCATTGGCTCGATGGCATTAGCAATTGGAGTTGGAGCAATCTTGGCTAAATAAACGGCACAGAAAAAACCTAATGGAAGACCAATAACAATAGCGCCGCCAGTACCGTAAAAAGATGTAAGAATGAAAGGTAAGATACCAAACTTTGGCTCATCTGCTGTAGAAGCCCAGGTATCACCAAATAAAAATTCGACTAAACCTACTTCATAGATGGCTGGAAGACCAGCGATAATTAAATAAATACTAATTAGAATTACAAGAGCAATATTGATAAGACCAAAACACAAGAAGAAATATCTTGCTGCCTCTTCAATATCCCAGCGAGAAGATTTAGTTTTAATCATTTTCTAACAGTTCAATCAATCGAAAGCCGCTTTATTAAGCCGGCTATTTTATTAAGCGCATAGTACCAACCTCACAGCAAGGCTTACAGCTGTGAAGATGATTGGGGTTTTATTGGAAGGATGCTGTATTTATTACTTTCTTTCCAAAGCCGCCTACAGCAAAGGCGGCCTTGGAGAGTGAATAAGCAGTATTACCTACTTATTTAAGCTAATTAGTTGTTAGCTGGCACAACACCAGTCATCTTAATGATTTCAGATGCATCGCTAGAAAGAGCATAGTTTAAGAACATCTTAACTGCCTCAGATTGCTCTTTGTCTTTCTTGGTAACTAATAAGAATGGACGCTGTAATCTGTAAGAACCATTCTTAATGGTCTCCTCAGTTGCCTCTACGCCGTCTACAGTTAATGGCTTAATCTTGTCTGAAACAGCAGCTAAGGAAGCGTAACCTACAGCATTAACGTTCTTAGAAACAGTGGTAATTACGTCACCAGTTGAGGTGAGCTCTTGACGGTACTTGCAAGCATCCTTGGTGGAGGTTACAGACTCAAAGCCATCACGGGTACCAGAACCAGCCTCACGACCAATTAATACTACTGGATTATCTTCACCGCCTAATTGCTTCCAAGAGGTGATCTTGCCAGTGTAAAGATCCTTGATTTGCTCTAAAGTTAAGTTTTGAACTGGGTTCTTTGGGTTAACTACAACTACGATGCCATCTAAAGCTACTACGTCGCCATTTAATGACTTAGCCTCATCAGACTTTAAAGCACGGGAGGATAAACCAATATCGGTACGACCTTCCATAGCAGCTGCGATACCAGCACCAGAACCAGTTGGGCTATAAGTGAACTTGATGTTGCTGTGCTCTTGAGTGAAGGACTCACCTAAAGCACCGATTAAGTACTCCATAGAGGTAGAACCATCGGTTGATACGCTACCAGCAGCCTGAGCTGGAACTAAAGAAGCGGTAGCTAATAAAGCACTAGCGGCAAAAGCAGAAAATAACTTATTGAACTTCATATTAATCACTCTCCTTGATTTGAGTTGCGACTATAGTAAGAAGTGAAAGTTAAATACAAAGAGTTCAATTGTTAAAAAACTGTAAATTGGGAAAAATTTTTTTGCACTATCTCACAAAATTTTGTTAAACGTTACGCCTATCACCCCAAATCCCTATAGATATGCCATTTCTGAATACAAATTAGATAAATATCAGCTCAATTATTAATTAGGGTCAATCTATCTTATCTAGGATCCCAAACCAAATAAAATGGCCTATCCATGCGCTTTTGCTCACCATTGTTAAATTTTTGTAAAAACATCTAATCCACCCAAAAAAATTAAAAAAAGCACCACCTCCGCTACCACACCCATTACAACCAGTCCCTTAAAAGCCCCTACCTACATCACTATTAGGCACTACCCATTACTAACTTAACAAACAAAAAAAGGCAGCAGGACTTACTCCCACTGCCCACTATTACAAGGTTTTTACTTAATCTCTGTAAAAAACTATTGAACCAACTCCATTATTGCCCGCAATTAAGAGAATGAATGAACCTGTAGCCTGTAGCACTTAACTTAACAAATAAAAAAGGGCAGCAGGACTTACTCCCACTGCCCACTTTCACGAGGTTTTTACTTAATCTCTGTAAAAAACTATTGGACCAACTCCATTATTGCCCGCAATTAAGTGAATGAGTGAACCTTTAGCATTTAGCACTTAACTTAACAAATAAAAAAAGGGCAGCAGGATTCCCCCTACTGCCCACTATTACGAGGTTTTTACTTAATATCTGTAAAAAACTATTGAACCAACTCCATTATTGCCCGCAATTAAGTGAATGAGTGAACCTTTAGCCTTTATCACTTAACTTAACAAACAAAAAAAGGCAGCAGGACTTACTCCCACTGCCCACTTTCACGAGGTTTTTACTTAATCTCTG
>Briea_p1__coassemble_716_pt1 | contig 29067 bp, 14 predicted proteins | sample Briea_p1__metabat2_low_PE_001 | metagenome-assembled genome bin Briea_p1 | reverse complement strand
CCTTTGGCATGGATAAGGAAGGTCAAGACTTCCGTGCTTGCCAGAACTACGGCCCTCTCTACAAGCTTTAATTGAAAACTATAGAGTTTAATTAAACTCTAAATTAAAAAAGGCCTTGTTTTGGAGTTGCTCTTTAGCACAACAGAGCAAGGCCTTATTTTGAGTTGCTCTTAAAACAGCCTCAAATCTTTTTGCTTAGTGTTGCAAAACACAACTTTTCTAGCCTTAAGAGCACCACAGCGCTCGGCTAATTACATGCTTAGAGTCATATGCTTTTCTAGGTGATAAATACTACAAGTAAGTAGGTTTGGGTATTAAGTTTAAAAGCAGTTTGTTTTAGCACTTATTATTAGTCTTAATTATATTTAAGACTGTTGAGGGCTTAATTATGTTAATGGAAAAAGCACGCCACGATTTAGTTGAGTTTGGCAAGCGCTTAGTAAAGGCAAACCTCACCAAGGGTACTGGTGGCAACTTATCAGTATTTGACCGTGCTAATGGCACTGTTGCTATCACTCCAAGCGGCATTGATTTCTTTGAGATCACCCCCGAAGACATCGTAATCATCGACTTAGATGGCAAGACTATTGAAGGTGAACGCACCCCATCTTCTGAGTGGGAAATGCACTTAATGCCATATCGCCATCGTACTGATATTGATGCAGTGATCCACGCTCATACCACCTATGCCACTGTCTTAGCTGTATTACGTCAAGATCTCCCACCTTCACATTACATGGTAGCTGTTGCTGGCCCTAATGTACGTTGTGCTCCTTATGCAACTTATGGTACTCATGAGCTTGCTGTAAATTCTTATGAGTACATGAAAGATCGCCGTGCAGTAATTTTAGCTAACCACGGTATTTTATCTGGCGCTCAAGACCTCTTAAATGCCTTTAATATCATTGAAGAAGTTGAGTACTGCTCTCAGATTCATTACATGGCATCCTGCATGGGCAAGCCATACATTCTTCCAGATGAGGAAATGGCTTTAATGGCTGAGAAGTTTAAGACCTACGGTCAACGTAAAGCTAAAGACTAAGCCTTATGCCCAACCTAAGGCAAAAGTATGAGCACTTAAGCTCAACTTGCTCATAGGTTGAAAGCTTTTAAGTTGTATGTTGTTAGAGCTTTCAGCCCACCCTAAATAACATTACGGATTATCTATCACACAAGCCAAGCTTGAATTGGCAAACTCTAGCCCTGTTTTATGAGTTTAGTTTGGGGAAAGGGGAGATAGTATCCGTAGGAGGATGAGTAAAAGTATGGCTAATATTATTTTGTCCATGCAGGGTATTAAAAAAGCTTTCAATGGAGTGCCTGCTTTAAAAAATGGCGCACTAGATTTATATGAAGGCGAAGTACATGCTCTCATGGGTGAGAATGGTGCTGGCAAGTCTACTTTAATGAAGATTTTGACTGGCATTTATGCACGTGATGAGGGACGTGTATATTACGATGGTAAGGATGTAGTTTTTAACGGCCCTGCTGAGTCAGAAGCTGCTGGTATTGCCATTGTGCACCAAGAACTCAATATGATGAAGGATTTGACCGTAGCTCAAAACCTCTTTATTGGTCACGAGTCCATGAATGGAATGTTCATTGATGATAAGGCCATGGAAGAAAAGGCTAAAGAGCTTTTTAAAATCCTGAATGTTGATATTGATCCAAGCGTAAAAGTCGGCATGCTTACAGTAGGTAAGCAGCAGATGGTTGAAATTGCCAAGGTAATTTCCAAAAACGCTAAAGTAATTGTCTTAGATGAGCCAACCGCAGCTTTAACTGATCACGAAATTGAAGAGCTTTTTAGAGTTATTCGTGATCTTAAGTCTAAAGGTGCTGCCATTGTCTATATTTCCCACCGTATGGATGAAATCAATGTGATTTCAGATCGCATTACTGTAATGCGTGATGGTGAATATGTTGGAGTGCTTGATGCGCATAACTGTACTAAAGACGACATCATTAAAATGATGGTAGGTCGTACAGTATTTATTGAGCCTAAGACTAAATCCCAAGTTCCAGAAGGCGCTAAGGTCTTATTACGCTGTGAACACCTCAATCGTGGCAAATTTGTACAAGATGTGTCCTTTGAAGTTCATGCAGGTGAGATCATTGGTTTCTCTGGCTTGATGGGAGCTGGACGTACTGAAACTGCACGTCTTATCTTTGGTGCAGACAAAATGGACTCAGGCAAGATCTTTATTGATGGTAAAGAGGTTGCTATTAAGTCTCCTAAAGATGCCGTGGCCCATGGTATTGGCTACTTATCAGAAGACCGCAAGCGCTTTGGTCTATTAGTTGATAAGTCAGTTGAGGAAAATACCGTAATTGCTTCTTTAAGCAAGTTTATTTCTAGCATGAACTTTATTGACCAAAACAAAACAGAAGAGGTCTCTAAAGAATATGTTAAGGAATTAAAGACTAAGACCCCAAGTGTTAAGCAAATCATTAAGAAGCTATCAGGTGGTAACCAACAGAAAGTGGTTATTGCTAAATGGCTTTCTGATGATAGTGACATCTTAATCTTCGATGAGCCAACTCGTGGTATTGACGTTGGTGCTAAGAGTGAAATTTATGCCTTAATGGAGACCCTAGCTAAGCAGGGTAAGGCCATTATCATGATTTCCTCGGAGTTACCTGAGATCTTACGTATGTCAGATCGTGTAGCAGTAATGTGCGAAGGTAAGCTCACTGGCATCTTGCCAATTGAAGAGTGTACTCAAGAAAAGATTATGGCTCTGGCAACACGCTAGAGATTAACACTAATAACTGCTTAGTTTGTTTTATCTCTTAGTTACTTTGCAATTTTTCTAGCTAAAGAGAGCAAGCTAAATCAGTTGGGGAATTAGTTTAAATTTGACACGACCCACAGCTGTTAATGAAATTCATTAATTAGCCATACTAACGTTCGTATGCCTTAATTTGTTTTTTAAACAAAAGATCATGCGACTATGTTGAAAAGGAGTCTATCCGTGGATCAAATTAAAAAGTTGGTTTCTAACCAACAGGCCGCTGTAGTTTTGGCCCTCGTTCTGATTTGTGCTGTATTTGCGCTCATGACTGATCGTTTTATGCAGCCAACCACTTTTACCAATATTTCTAAGTCCGCTTATTACATTGCCTTCATGGCCATTGGTGTAACTTTTGTTATCGCCACAGGTGGTATCGACCTGTCAATTGGTACAGTGGCTATTTGCTCGGCTCTCGTCGGTGGTACTCTGATGGAAGCTGGATTGCCAATGCCTCTAGTATTATTGACCATGCTTGCTACAGGTGTGCTATTTGGTCTGATAAACGGCATATTGGTCACGAGGTTCGGATTGCCATCATTCATTGCTACCTTAGGTACTATGATGATGTCTCGTGGTTTAGGTTCTATCGTATCTGGCACTAAGACTATTTCCTTCCCTCAAGGTTCTGCTGATGGTGCTTGGTTCCGTGAGTTATTTATGATTACCTCACGTGATGGCTTCTTACCACGTAACTTCCCAACTGGCTTTATCCTCTTAGCTATTGCAGTAGTGGTTATGGCTTTAGTACTTAACCGTACTCAAATAGGCCGTTATATCTTATCTATCGGTTCTAACCGTGAAGCTACTCGTTTATCTGGTATTAATGTAGATTACTACGAGACCATTGCTTACGTAATTTCAGGCTTCTTTGCTGCCTTAGCTGGTATTGCTTATGTAGCAGTATTTACTACCGCTCAGCCTAATACTGGTAACGGCTTCGAGCTTGATGCTATTGCTGGTGTAGTTATCGGCGGTACTTCGCTTGCAGGTGGTGTAGGCTCAATCTTAGGTACAGTACTGGGTGTGTTCATCATGACAGTATTGAAGATTGGCTTCCCATACATTGGTGTACAAAGCCACTATCAAATGTTCATTACTGGTATTATCTTAGTAGTAGCAGTGTACATTGATATTGTTAACCGTAAGCGTAAGGGTCTTGCTTAGCTAGGCACGCTTTTGCGGTAAGTCCCATTTTGACAATTGGTTTAAGCACTTTAAACCACTTACCAAACTTAAAAAACAAATTTGCTCTCATGCCTATTAAAGGACAAATTTAAAGTTTAGTAAGATTAAATCGTAGGCCAGGCTATGGGAAGCTGCTTTAACAGCACTAAAAGAAAACAACAGTTCAAGTTAAAGCAACCCATAGCCATTACTACCAAAGTAAGTAATAGAAGAACCAAAAGTTAAGAAACTCATTTTCATTCTAGGTTGTATTTTCTTTTTTCGTGTTCTTACCTAAACACATAATTTTGCAAAAATAGTGTGCTTTTGTGCAAAGCACGCACAAGGTTTCTTTTGCCTATCAAAAAGGCCAAATATAAACAACTAAGCTCTGCAAATTTACGTGCTTTTTGTTCAAAGTGATGGCTAAAAAAAGCAAAATTTGCGCAAAAAAATATCGAATTTTGCCCATAAAGCAGACACAAGTCACAATAATTTAGCGAGTTTTTATAATTTTATTGCTCTTAGTTGTTTTTGTCCTATTATGAAAAACAGCCTGATCTTAGGCTGGCTTAAAAGTGATTGTTAGATTTCGTTCATCAAGAATGAGCTCACAGAATAATGTTGAACACAATTTCTTTGCAATTTTTCAAATTGTGCTCAATGTTAAAGAGGCATGACTAATTAAATATGTTTTTTAGCACTTCAATTAAGTCATGTGAATCAATAGTGCAATGCTATTAACTGAAATAAGGATGAGATTATGAAGTTAAAGAAGTTAGTTTTAGCCTTAGGTGCTGCTTCTGTATTGTTCTCAGGCTCTGTTTGGGCTGAGCAAATGCACATTAACGTAGTTGCTAAAGGCTTCCAACACCAATTCTGGAAGGCTGTAGAGCAGGGCACTCAAAAGGCTGCTAATGAATTTGATGTATCTGTAGATTTCCAAGGCCCAGATAGTGAGTCTAATATTGCTCAGCAGGTAGAGTACTTAAATGCTGCTATTGCTACTCAGCCAAGCGCAATTTGCTTAGCTGCCTTAGATACCCGTGCTATGCTTGATTCCATCCAAATGGCTCAAGACGAGGGTATCCCTATTATCGGTTTTGACTCTGGTGTACCTGATGCTCCAGAGGGTGCTATTAAGGCTACTGCTTCTACTGATAATACCGCTGCTGGTGGTTTAGCTGCTAATAAGCTTCTTGAGCTGGTTGCTGATAAGGTTAAAGCTGCAACCCCAGATAAGCCTGTACGTATTGGTGTAGTAGCTCAAGAGTCCAATTCTCAATCTATCGTTGCTCGTACTAAGGGCTTCGTAGATGCCTTTGTAGCTTTAGTTGGTGCTGATAAGGTTTCTGTTGAGGGTCACGATAGCTTACGTGCAGAAAAGAAAGGCGCATCTGTAATTGTTGACGTAGGTATTCCAGCTGAGGTTAAGGACGTAGACGCTGCTGCTGTTGCTTCTGCAATTTTAGAGAAGCCAGATCTAATCGCTGTTTATGGCTCTAACGAGTTTGCTACCAACGCTATTATTACCGCTAATGAGGGCTTAGATTGCTTAGGAGCTGATAAGGTAATTGCTGTAGGCTTTGATGCTGGTAACAAGATTTTAGATGCCATGGAAGCAGGCGTTTTAGCAGGCGCTGTTACCCAGAACCCAGTTCAAATTGGATACCAAGCAGTTCGTTTAGCTGTTGACTCCGTAAATGGCAAGCCAGTTGAGGACGTTGACACTGGTGCTTTATGGTACAACAAGGATAACATGGACGATCCTGAGATCAGTGTTTGCTTATACCGCTAAGCGTCTTACATGCTAGTTAATATTTAAAAACTTAAGGGCTGCTAACCAAGAGCAAGCCCTTATTTGGGCACCTAATTCCTACCGAGGATTAAGAAAAAGAGGCAAATTTATCTTCAAAGCAGCTCGTGCTTGTGCCTCTTAAGACTAATATTAGTATTTTGTCCTATTACCAACAGCTAAATTACTGTTGTAATAGCAATAACTTCATATCCTCATCATAAGTGCTAAAAGCAAAGGGCTAAAGCAATTTAGCCCTTTTTTGCATCTCAAAAGACCCAGTCCATCCAGCCCACCTCATCAAGAAGCTTTCTAAGCCCCAGCCTACAGGCCACAAACCCCAAAGCTAAAGCCAAAAGCTAAAGCTAAAACTAAAAGCCAATGGCCGTAGCTCAATGCTTATAGCTCTAAGCTTAAAGCTAAAAGCCCAATGCCCAAGCTTTAATTTCCGCAACCTAAATCACCACTTTTTTACTGATTGGCACTTGCCATATGCTCCTTCTCAAGGCCAAGACAAACACAATAAACCAAAGCTAAAGCTATTTAGAGGCTATGTATGCTCTATGATCAAAGACAGCTAAGCTTGTTTAGCAAATAGGTGGGTAGAGTATTGTAGCCTTCGAGGTTCAAAATTTAAGATAGATAGGGCTATGGCATTGATAGTCTTGATATGGATAGAGAGCTTGGCTCAATTAACTGTTGCTTGGCTACTGTCTGGCTTACTTGCTAGCTTGTCAGTTAGTCTAACAAGTTAGCAGGCTTGCAAGTTTGCTAGCTTGTCAGTAATTGTGCTTACTGTAAAAGCTAGCAGTAGTAAGGGAGGAAAAGATAAGTTTTAGATAAAAAAGAGGCAGCCATGAGGCTGCCGCTTTGGTGGCTTAAGCAACCTTAAGCCTGTGTTTGCTTTGTAGTTGTTCTATAATTACCAATAGCTAATCAAATAAAGTATGCATTAAACTTTGTAGTTATTATACTTTCAGTAGTGATTAGCTAAATAAAGGTTTGAAAAACCGTGGTATTTAAAGTCTGTGCTTACGAAACGGAAAAGCTGCTACTTACAATAAGTAGCAGTTAGTACAAAGGAAACATAAGCATGTGAGACTAAAAAATTCTTTTAGAGAGACAAAAAAAACTATCAATCTCTATAAATACCTATTTTAATACCGATTCAGAGCCAATGCATTAAATTTTTTAAACAAAATTTTAAAGCATTATATTGTTCTACTTGTGGGCTTTTGGTGCACGATTTTAGACTAAATAAGCACAATTTTCTAGACAAAAAAGCACACATTTTTAGTAAGAAGGTGAAGTTTAAGCTTTTTTCATAGAAAAGGTAATAAATTCTCTTAACAACATCTAAGTTTAAAGCTCTCATCAGAGTGCTAGCAGAAAATAATATAATCAAGCCACCTCAATGCACAATAGTCCTTATCAGCTCCATAGGCATAATCAAGCCATTATATAAGCGACATCAGAGTCTATTCTGGCCAAAACAAACTAAGTATGTCCTTACTCATAATTGCAGCTTGGCTACCACCTCTCTATATCCGTATCAAGCCTAGCCATGCCTTCCATACCTGATGTGCCAGGCTATATCTACTGTTCCTGGCAATGAAGCTGTGATAGCCATGCTTGCACTGCTATTGAGTGCAATGACAAGCAGAGCTTGCCCTGGGCTTGCCATGGCTTGGCCTTAAGGCCAGGACTCGAGCTTGAGCTCGAGCTTGGCATGGGAAGATTGGGCTTGAGGGCAAAAAATAAAGTCTTGCAAGCATCTGGAGGCCAGTACTGCAAGAATTATGGAGTTAATTCCTAATTTGGCTATTATTAGGTGTGATGACCCAAGGTGGTGTGTGCTTGGGGATTCCCCTTATCTTAATTAGATAAGTATGAGGAAATTGGTCTTTAGCAGATATAAGTAAATACTCTAGGTTAAGGTGAAAGTACTTATTTATATTTGCTATAAAAAGCTTTGGCACAAGGAGAACAAAGCCAAAGCTTTTGGGTGTTCAAATAAGGCTTATTAGGTGGAGATAGGTCTAATAAGCATTGATTTGAGCTAAATAGTTGTTTCGATATGGATTGGTTATTGCCACAAGGTTGGGCTTGGTAAATCAACCTTGGTTAAGCCCAGTATATATTAGAGCTTATACTAAAGAGCCAAGCTAAACTGCTTGGCTCTTATTGGTCTGCTAAGAATTACTTAGCTGTTGTTTAGTCTTTATCTTTAGCCTGAGCTTAAGATTAGTCCTTAGCCTTACGTTGACCGTAGGTCTTGAACTTCTCAGCCATTAAAGCCATTTCCTCATCTGGAAGAATGTGTGGCTTGCCCATGCAAGAAGCCATGTAGTGGATCTGAGAGCAGTACTCAACTTCTTCAATGATGTTGAAGGCATTTAATAAGTCTTGAGCGCCAGATAAGATACCGTGGTTAGCTAAGATAACAGCACGACGATCCTTCATGTACTCGTGGGAGTTAACAGCTAACTCGTGAGAACCGTAAGTAGCATATGGAGCGCAACGTACGTTTGGACCAGCAACAGCAACCATGTAGTGAGAAGCTGGTAAGTCTTGACGTAAAACAGCTAAAACAGTTGCATAGGTGGTGTGAGCGTGGATAACAGCATCAATATCGGTGCGGTGACGGTATGGCATTAAGTGCATTTCCCACTCAGAAGATGGGGTGCGAGTGCCTTCGATGGTCTTGCCGTCTAAGTCGATAATTACGATGTCCTCTGGGGTGATCTCAAAGAAATCAATGCCGCTTGGAGTGATAGCAACAGTGCCATTAGCACGGTCAAATACTGATAAGTTGCCACCAGTACCCTTGGTGAGGTTTGCCTTTACTAAACGCTTGCCAAACTCAACTAAATCGTGGCGGGCTTTTTCCATTAACATGGTAGTGATCCTTTCTATGTGTTCTAATCTTACTTTTAAGATCAGATAAATAAATTCTGTGTGTTATTACTTTTTTAAAGCAAGGAGCTTTTGAGCTCCTTGCAGATAGCCTAATGTTGTTTAGGCTTATTAATAGTAGCTTATGCTACGTTTCGATTATAGCTTGTAGAGTGGGCCGTAGTTCTGGCAAGCACGGAAGTCTTGACCTTCCTTATCCATGCCAAAGGCATTCCAGCAAGCAGGACGGAAAATCTTGTCCTCTGGTACGTTGTGGCCGCAAACAGGGATACGTAAGATAGAAGCTAAGGTGATTAAGTCAGCACCGATGTGGCCGTAAGCGATAGCGCCGTGGTTAGCACCCCAGTTGTTCATTACGTCATAAGCGGTCTTGAACATTGCGCTCTTACCGTCACAACGTGGAGCAAACCAAGTGCAAGGCCAAGTGTAGTCAGTACGCTTCCAGAGCTTCTCAGTTACTTCTTGTGGTAACTCTACAGACCAGCCCTCAGCAATCTGAAGAACTGGGCCTAAGCCCTTAACTAAGTTTAAGCGAACCATAGTCATTGGAACCTCAGCGTCGGTTAAGAAACGTGAGGAGTAACCACCGCCACGGAAGTAGCCTAAGTCAGCAGCGTTCCAAGTGGTAGCCTCTAAGCACTTTTGGATGTCCTCATCGGTCATCTCGTACCATGGCTTAATGGTGCGTACGCCATTTTCAGTTGCTTGGCAGGAGAAGTCTAAAGCAGAAGCACCAGAGTTAATTAAGTGTAAGAAACCATCACAGTCTTTTGCGTGACCTTGTAACTCGTAGCCAGTTACACGCTTAACAGCGTCACCTGACCAGTAGGTACGTACGTCAGAGAACATGGTAGCACGGTTGGTTAAGAGCTTACCAAAGAGCATACCAAAGCCGTTTAATACGTCGTTCTCAGTTGCTAAAACCATGGTCTCACGACGGCCATTCCAGTCAAAGCTTGAGTTTAATAAAGCCTCAGCAAAGTCGCCGTTTGGATAGAAGTCAGTCCACTGACGTTGGCCTTGGAAGCCTGCGGCAATAGCGTTGTGACCTAAAGCCTCTTCCTCGCAGCCAGCTGGTAAGTTTGGATTGCCCTTGATGAGATCCTTAATGATGACCATCATCTTAACAACAAACTCCCACTGCTCTTCCTTAACCTCAGGGGAATTTTGCATGCTCTCTGGGTTCTTATCGAAGCCTTCCTTGCAGTACTTCTTAGTCCACTCTAAAGCCTTCTTGAACTCCTCAGGATCATAAATGTTGTTATCCATACGACGGATAATTTCTACCTCGTCAACGGACTCAACACGCATGCCTAAGTACTCTTCAATGAAGTTAGAGTCAATAATGGAGCCAGCAATACCCATGCAGATAGAGCCAATCTGTAAGTAGCTCTTACCACGCATTTGAGCAGCAGCAATAGCAGCACGACCAAAGCGTAAGATCTTCTCTTGTACGTCAGCTGGGATGGAGGTGTCATCAGCGTCTTGTACTTCATGGCCATAAATACCGAAAGCTGGTAAGCCCTTTTGAGCGTGGCCTGCTAATACAGCAGCTAAGTAAACAGCACCTGGACGCTCAGTACCATTGAAGCCCCAAACACCCTTAATGGTGTGCTTGTCCATATCCATGGTCTCGGAGCCGTAGCACCAGCAAGGAGTTACAGTCAAGGTTACATCAACACCCTCACGACGGAACTTCTCAGCACAAGCAGCAGCCTCTGGAACACGACCAATAGTAGTATCAGCAATAACTACCTCAACTGGGGTGCCATCAGAGTACTTTAAGTTAGCACGTAAGAGCTCAGCAGCGCTCTTAGCCATGTTCATGGTTTGCTCTTCTAAGGACTCACGAACCTTTAATGGGCCACGACGACCATCAATAGTAGGACGAATACCAATCTTTGGATGTGACATGATATATACCTTATTTTCAAAGCAACGACTAAACATAAGTCGTTGCATGCAGTGGAATTAAAACTTAGCAAATGATTTCAAATAGAGCCCTTAAGTGCTTGTGCCTTTTTAGGCCCATCTAGAGCTTTATCGTTGGCTCTTAATTGTCTTAGTTAAGTACAGGACTCTATCTGTGTGCTATTCCTGATTAAGAAAGCTTAGCTTTACTTAATGATTAAACTTGTGGGTGGTAAACCTTAAACTCAGAGGAGTCTAAGATTACCTTGCGGCCTTGCTCTAAGCTGTCAAACTCTTTAAGAGCAATCTTTTGAGCAAGTAAATTGCCATAAGCGGTAGCTTCCATTGGGCCTGCGATTACTTCCAGACCAGTTACATTGGAAACTAATTGGCATAAGAACTTAGACTGAGTACCACCACCAATCATGTGAAGCTTCTTGAACTTCTTTTGTAAGATAGTTTCGATATCTTGTAAGGTAGCGTGATACTTCTTAGCTAAAGATAAGTAAATTACCTTGAAGTAGTCGAAGTCATTTTCAAACTTAGTGCCTAATAAAGAGTTGATAGCCTCTTTAACATCAAATTCGTTTTGAGCAAATACCTCAGCACCAACATCAATAAATTGATCAACTGGGCAGTTTTCAACGTAAGCGGTGATTTCATCGAATGGAATCTTAGCGCCACGCTTGGCCTCGAGCTGGTTCTTTAACATTTCAAGAATGTAAAGACCAGTGATGTTCTTGAAGAACATATTGCTGCCAGCAAAACCAGTCTCGTTAGTTAAGTCACGAGCAAAGGCTTCTTTGCTAATTACTGGCTCATCAGTTAAGCCACCAATTAATGACCAAGTACCGCAAGATAAGAAAGCTGTATCGCGATCGGTATAGGCTTCGGTTAATAATACGGCGCTAGCAGTATCGTGAGAGGCGCAGGCAATTACCTTGATATCCTTATTAAGCTCACGAAGCTCTGGAATTAAGCTGTCCTTGATAGAACCTACCACTTCGGTTGGGTATACGATAGGAGCAAAGATGCTCTCTTTAATACCGTAAGCTTGTAAAATTGGCTCAGCAAACTTCTTAGTACGGAGATCTAGTAATTGTGAGGTTGAGGCAATAGTAAGCTCAGCACGTTGTTGACCTGTTAATAAGTAGTTTAAAAGGTCTGGAAGCATTAAGAGCTTGTTGATCTTGTTGTAAGTAGGGCAGCCTTGGGCGCTATCTTTCTTTAAAACCAATAATTGGAATAAAGAGTTGATAGACATGATTTGGTTGCCAGTGGCCATAAAGATTTGCTCTTGGCTTAAGGTCTCTTGAGCATACTCAAAGCCTTCATTGTGGCGGGCATCACGGTAGGAGATTGGATTTACTAATAACTTACCATCCTCACCGACAACACCAAAATCTACACCCCAGGTGTTAACAGCAATAGAAGAGATCTCGTGGGCATGAGCCTTAATGGTCTCAACAACCTTATTTACGATCTTGTCCCACTCCCAACGGCTGCGGCCATCTTCGGTCACACGCTGGTGAGACATACGCATTACTTCAGTGGTAACAAAACGACCATTTTCAACTGCACCTAAAATGGCGCGAATAGAAGTGGCACCGAAGTCAAAAGCTAATGAATATTGAGCCATAGTTTGTTTATCCTCAGTTGCTGCTTAGCTAATTGCGAACAATCCTAAAATCTGTAATTCATTACCCTAAAGAGCAAAACTCCCATCAAATCACAACTTTTTAAAACAAGCCCTTGCAAGAAATACTTGCAAGGACAAGATGATGTGTGTGTTTGAGTGTGTTGGAGGGTGACTTTCCTAAAGTAAGACTTTGTGTTAGGAGTTTCTTACTTAAGGCCTTGAAGAAGTATTGCTTCTTCATATTTGTTTAAGAGCGTTGGCTCTTAAAGAGGCTAGTCACAATGCCCTGGTAAAGGAAAAATCTTTTAGAGCGTATTAATGTTTCTTGCTTACACTCTCAAGAAAAAACTGTTGTTTGTCTTTCAGCTCTTTCTTGAGAGGCCTCAGGAGATTAAACCACCAAGGCCTCGCAAGTGACTAGGTTTTTACTCTAGTCTGTGATGTAGTTCTAAAGAACCACATTTTTAATTTTTTTAGTTTAATTACTAAGCCTTCTTGGAGTTGAAAAGACCGTATAAGAAAACTACAACCATGCAAGCAAAAGCTGTGTAGTAAGAGGAGCGAACAGCAGCCTCTTCACCGCTAAAGCCTGGAACTAAGAAAGCTAAAGTGGAGTTATCAATGAAGGAGCCCATGATTGGGGTGATGATAGCACCACCGATAATTGCCATGATTAAGCCTGCTGCGCCTAACTTAACGTCGTCACCTAAGCCACGTAAAGCAATACCATAGATGGTTGGGAACATTAAGGACATACAGCCAGAGATTAACATTAAGCAAATTACGGACATTGAAGTTGGTAAGTAGATAGTACCTAAGGTTACTGCCATACCAACTGCTGCAACTGCTGCCATTAAGCGTGGAGCGTGGATGTACTTCATTAAGTAGGTGCATAACCAACGAGCGCCTACGAATAAGAATACAGCGTAGATGTAGTAGTCAACAGCCTCGTGCTCAACCATGTCAGTTAAAGCCATGATGTACTTAATCATCCAAGTCCAAACAGCGATCTGCATACCAACATAGAAGAACTGGGTGATAACGCCGAATACGTAACGCTTGTTGCCCATTAAGTTGGTGAAAGAGGCCATGAAATTAAGAGCTGAACCTTGATCCTTTAAGTCAGACTTTTGTCTAAAGAAGAAGAACCAGATAACTAAAGCGATAGCGATTAAACCAACATATGGAACACATACCCAGAAGAGCTCGCCTACACGAATGGAGCTTAACTCCTCAGGAGACATAAGAACACGCTCATCATAGGTAGCTGGGTTTAAGTTAGCTAAAATTACGAACTTAGCTAAGAATAAACCAATGATAGAACCTACTGGATTAAAGGCCTGAGCAAAGTTAATACGACGAATAGCAGTATCTTCAGAACCTAAAGCGATAACATATGGGTTACAAGTGGTCTCTAAAACTGATAAACCGCCTGCTAAGATGAAGATAGATACTAAGAAGATATCGTAAACTTGGAAAATAGCGGCAGGAATATAACCAAGAGCACCGATAATGTAGAAGCCTAAGCCTAATAAAACACCGTGGCGGAAAGAGTACTTCTTAATAATCATGGCTGCTGGGATAGCCAATACTGCATAAGCACCATAGAAGAAGAACTGTACCATTGAGGAGTCAACAGCCGACATCATGAAAATCTTACCAAAGGCAGGAACTAAGTTGTCGGTAATGTTGTTTAATAAGCCCCATAAAACGAAGCAGGAAACAAGCATGAAGAAGATTAACTTCTTATCTGATGGTACTACTTCATCCATATCGGGGGTACGGGCTAAGTTTTTATCTAATTTAGCGGCGCTTTCCATGTCAGATCCTCTTATGACAAGTGAGTTTTTAATCTCAATCCCATGCTAATAACATTTAGATAACTTGTAATTAAGCATGGACGCATGTGTTTAAATGGTTAGATCGTTATGCTTTTAGCTAAAACTAAAGAGCGATAACAAAATGACTTAATCTAAAGAAACTGACTAGCTTTATTGTTATGCTTCAAAATTGAGCATTTTTGCTATCTAGCTAGTTATTTTGACTAACTAAATTTACAATGTAGCTAGCTTAGTTACTTACAGTAGGTTAAATACTTATTTGGCGATAAGACTAACCTTAAAGGTATCTAAGCTTTGCGTTAGCTTTTTTGTCCTCAGGTTAACGCAAATACCTTTCTTGTTTCTTGGGGCATTTAAGCAACCAAGATGTCTAAGCTTTATCTTCAGTAAATTATGAGCAAAGTACTTACTTATAAATAATACGTTTGGTAATTTATTGTCCTAAACTTGGTAAAATTTGTAAGTAAGAGTCACTAAATGCTAAAACTTAAACCACTCGACTTAAATACCCAGAATCACAACAAAAACTTGAAAGATAAGCTCTTTTTTAATTAAGGGTATCTCGTTAAGTCAGGGTTATTATGTTTCTTTGTGCTGGTGCACGCTTGCAATTTTTTTAGCCTGTTTGGTAATTTTTTCATCTCTTGGAATAATTTTTTACCAAATAGTACAAACTCAGGCTGCTAAATAGAAAAAATTTCCAAAACCACCATGGAAGTTAATTATAGATATAAAACCACATGCTTATAATGTTTGTTTGCTCACTGGTAGACCAGTGCCGAGGTGATTTTTTTACTATAGCAACACTATCTTTTAAGTGATATTACAATCGTTCTCAAAGGCCTTATATATAAGGGATTAGCGCATTTTTACGCCCGATTAAAATCAAATTTTGATAATACCAAAAATTTCTTTAAAGCCTTATTCTGTCTAGCTTAGATAGCTAAATAGGTAGTAAAATCTGAAAAAATTACCAAAGCAATAAATTGGTAAAGATTACAAAATGAGCTTTACATCACATCATTAGAGCAAAAATTTTTCATCAGAACAGCAAAAATATCTCAATAAAGTAAGTAATCTAAGACTAACTCAGAGAATACGACCATCTAAAACAAAAGCCATATATAAGCCATTCAATCTGCTAAAAGCTTATGAGCGATGCCAAACATCACCCGACAAACTACAAGCAAAGTTGCTTAAATTTGGTTGCTATTGAGCCTTCAAAAATTTTTACCTTTCATCACAATTGCACATAGAGCAACAAATCGCAAACAAATCCCAAAAACATAAAAAATTGCCAAAACCTCAAATAAAGTACCAAACAACACGCAAAGAATAAAAAATTACCAAAACCATCACTAAAAACTACCAGAACCACCCAATAGCCTACTCATCATGAAGTTTTACTCCATAATCCCTCAAGACCACATCAAAGAAGTACATTAGATTTTGACAATATCAACCAAATCGCTCCGCTTAGCTTAGCTTAGCTTAGCTTTGCTTCGCATTGCTCCGCTCAGCTACGCATTAGCTTAGCTTAGCTTAGCTTCGCTAAGCTCTGCTTATCGCATATCAGACCGCAACATATATGGGGACAATCTTTATCGCTTTGCCTAATGCTAAGGTTAAAGCGAAAGCTAAAGCTACAGTTAAAGATAGGACTAATGATAGGGCTATAGGACTATATGGCAACCAAGGACTTTTACATGCTAAACCACTAAGTAGAGTATTAAGCATTGTTCAATCAAAGTATCAAGAAGCAGCATTAAGCAAGCATTTGAAGCTTACTTTAGTAAATAGTAAAGAGGTCTTATGGTAAATAGGTAAGGCTGTAGGCTGTGATGGTTTACCTCAAAGTAATAGTAGGGTGGCTTCTATATAAGCATAAGCTGACTCAAGCTTTATAAGCTGCATTAAAAAGCTTTAAAGCAAGCATGAATAGTAGTTCTTTCATGTTTGGAGCTTAGGACACTCCTTTTCATAAACAGCATAGACTTGCTAATACCATAGCTTATCAATTCAATAATAGTGTTAGCTATCATGGCCAATGCACAATAAGCCTAAGCTCATGCTCAGGCTTAGGCTTGAGCTTAAAATTATGCCTCTTACTAATTCCCTCAGATTAGCTTCCCAAAGCTAATGAACTTTAGATGGCGCTTTCACCCAGAGGTTAATATTCGATTTTCAAGCGAACTGATAGCTAAGCTAAGTGAGAGGCCTCTAACACGTACAGCCATAGCATCTTTATTACTCTTACTGCTTAACTTTGACTAATACAAATTTACAGCAGAGTAGTAGAAAAAATGACAACAAGCTGCTGATTTAGCTTGATGCTTAAAACCTTATATTAGCGATTTTAAATAATTTAATTTCTACAAAAATACTAGTACTAGACTAGTTTTGTAGTGATCGTTTTGGGTATAGGTAAATGTCGCAATTTTAAAATACGACAAGTTCACTAACATATTTATGATATTTTGGCGAAGATTATAGTGGTTAATTATTAGTGAGCCCTTATTCTTTATACGTAGCTCACAGAATAAGAGATTGCTTGTATATTGATACATACATAATGGGGTTTCTTGCTAGCTATTAGGTAGCTATCTTTGTTAGGATTAACAAATGAGTCATTGCACAGCATCTCTTACAAATATTTTGGATGGTATTTAGTTCGTATAGAGACGGTGCGAATGTTGTGTTTTGTGTGTTTAGATTAAGCAAATTCTTATTTACTGAGTACGAATAGGGATAGTAGTGTTTATCTACTAGTAGGATGTAAGAATGCAAGAGATTATTTTAAAAGAGAGTAAGGAGCATGGCGATATCTCGTTTCCTTTTGCGTATTACCATGTCACTAGCTCGCATCCTCGCTATGTAATGGAAACTCATTGGCATGAGGAGTACGAAATCTGCCGTGTTTTAGAAGGTGAGTTAAAAGTTACTATTGATGGCCAAACTTATATGGGAAAAGGCAGCAATGGTACTGGCGATATATTTATTTTTAACTCAGGATCAGTGCACTCAGCCGAGCCTATTAATTGTGTATATGAGTGTATGGTGTTCGATTTGCACTTCTTATTACGTGAGCGCTCGCTATCCAACTCTTTCATTTATTCTATTTTATATAATCAAAGGCAGTTTAAACCTCATATTCCTTTTGTACCTAAAGACCTTGAAGGCCCTGAAAGTCTAAATAGAACCTTAGGACAGCTGTTTACTGTGCTACAAGAGCAGACCATAGGTTATGAGCTTAAGACCTTTGGTCTTATGTATTACTTGCTAGGTATTTTTGAGCATCGAGATCTGTTTGTTTTACCTAATGATACCGGCCTGGCTGTTAATCGCATTATGAAAATGCGTATGGCTTTGTCTTATATTCATCGTAATTACAAAAATACCATCTGTTTAAATGAACTCTCAGAGCTTTTAGAGTTGCGTCCACAGTCAGTAGTAAAGCTGTTTAAAGACATTATTAACAAAAAGCCAATGGAGTATATCAACTCCTATCGTGTGCAATGCGCTATGGAGATGTTAAAAGATCAAACTCAAACAGTAACCAATGTGGCCTATGAGTGTGGTTTTACTGATGTCTCTTACTTTACTAAGGTCTTTAAAAAGTTCACTAATAAAACTCCTAGAGAATATTTAAAGAATGCCCATGATGGCGGAGACATATTACATATGGTCAATGTACCTAATAGTGTTGATACTTCTTTAGAAGATGAGGGCGATGACACAATGATGAATGCCAAGGCAATAGACAAAAAGGTCTACCTTGCCTAACTAATCTCTAGTCCACATCCATATCCATATCACAAGATTAAAGGCAGTTTCAAAATTAAGACTGCCTTAATTTTTTCTTCCCACCAGCTCTACCAATATCATCCCATCCCTCTCAACACTGGATAATCCTTAAAAAACATCCACTACAGTTAGTAAAACCTGTTAAAGGCTGGATAACTTTTGAGCTAAAGGCAGGTTAGCAAAACCTGTAAGAGGCTGGATAACTTTTTGGCTAAAGGCAGGTTAGTTAGTCCTGTAAGAGGCTGGATAACTTTTGGTCTAAAGGCAGGTTAGTCACTTCTGTAAGAAGCTGGATAACTTTTTGGCTAAAGGCAGGTTAGCAAAACCTGTAAGAGGCTGGATAACTTTTGGTCTAAAGACATGTTAGTTAGTCCTGTTAGAGGCTGGATAACTTTTGGGAGTGAGGGATTTTGCTTTTATAAGCCTGATGCCAGGCGCTGTAGCGGTAAAGGCGGTAAATAAGCGGTTTTTGGGGATGGGGTGGTAAATTTTTTAAGTATGGTCTTGTGATCTCTTCTTTAGATGGTGCTATAAATATATATAGTGTAGTGAGCACTTTATCCTTTCTTAAATTCAATTCTTAATATCAATTCCCTTTAATCAATCCTTTTTATGTGGTTTCTGTTTAAGCAACCTCAGAATAGTTGCGTCTATAGTTTTTATACCAGCTTTTATAGGCGAGTTGATATAAGAGCTTTGAAAAGAAGATAGCGGATAAAAGAGCTCTTTTGGTAATAGCTTTTAGGTGAAAGTACATCTTTTGAAGGAATTTACTATGAATAACTTTAATGCTTCCAATAATGTAACTGAGGCAAGCCCTTATGCAGCACCAACCATGCCTAATGGTGAGGCAGCAAACTATTATGGTAATGGCGCTAACTTCAATCAGGGACAAAACTTTAATCAAGGCAATTTATTTGGACAAGTTCCTGCTTTTAATCAGGGCCCGAACAGCTTTTATAGTCAGGTTCAAAATATGGCTGTCCCTCAGTACCAACATCAGATGCCAAATCAGGGTATGATTTCAAATAGAGCTTTTATGCAAGGCCCAAATTTTAATAATGCTGCTGGTTCAGGCTTTAACAACCCTCAGGCTGTAGGTATGGGCGCAGGTGTGAATGCTCAGGCAGGCGCAGGTACGGCTGCTGGCTATGGTGATGGCTCAGACTATAGGTCTGGTGCAAGCGCTGGTGCAAACACTGGAGCGAGAGCGGGCGCTGGATACAATCGTGGCTATGGTAAGCAGGGCTATAAGTCATATAACTCTCGTTATGCTGATGGCAATAATAGCGCTAGACAGGATCAGGGCAGTAAAAAGATTGCTTTTAATATTGAGCGCAATTTTGGAGCTATTAGTGAGCCTGATCGCAATGGCTGGACTAAGGAATTTACCTTTACCTCTTGGAGTGATCATCCTGGAAAGTATGATATTCGTTGTTGGTCTCCTGACCATACCTCAATGCAAAAGGGAATAAACTTTTCTCGTGATGAGTTAGCCAAGTTATACGTCTTAATTAGCAAGGCTAAAGAGCAAGATCAGGTTTTATCCTCTTTAATTGAGCAGGAGTTAGGGCGTGAATACCAGAATAATGCAGCACTTACTAATTCTTTTAATAACAGCACCCCTATAGTAGAAACATATGATGTTAATGCCAATAGCGCCAATAATGCTGCTATTGCTAGTGCGTCTATAAGCGCTCAACAGGAGCAAGGCTCTCCAGAGGCCATAGCAAATCAAGCCAATGGCTTTAGCGTCTTACCAGGTGCGGGCACTGTTACAAATGGAGCCTTAGCAAGCAATGTGGTTAATACCAGTCAGGAGGTTATGGTACAGCCTCAGCTACAACAACAACAGCAACAACTACAACCACAGCTACAGCCTCAGCTGCCAGAGAATAAAGCTAATATGCCTTCAGGAGAGTATATTTTGCTTAGAGAGCCTAATGCTGCATCTAATGTCGCCGCTAATAACACCTCTAATGCCGCAGCTACAGCAGCCAATGTAGCTCCTCCTAAGGATGATAAGGTAAATAAGGGCAAGCGCAATAAGGGAAATAGCGACTTTTTTTATAGTGCTACTAACAATCTTGATAGTGATAATTCATCTGATATGGCTGTGTCCGTAGATTAGTTGAGCAAAAAAATTGCTGTACAAGGTCAACTTTTACTAAAACTAGGGCGTAGGGTAGGCTTTTTCCATTTTAGTGGCAAGCTTGGTAATTGCGCTTGGGGCTAACTTTTGCTTGGTTTGAGCTTGAGCGTGGAAGGAGCTTGGCTCATTGTGGCTTAAACTGATACTGGCTTAGCTTAGCTTAGCTTGGCAAGGATGGCTTGGGAAGGGGGGCGGGCGGTAATTGGGGTATGGAAAGGCGCTAGATTTTTAGGTCTAGCGCCACTGTTGTTTTATAGCTATTCGTGATGATAGCTATGGTTTGTGTCTAACTTGTGTTTAGAGTTCGCCTTCTACCTTTAAGGTGAGTAAGCTGAAGCTTAGAGCTGGGATCTTGACGCAGAGGCTCTGCTTCTCAGCGTCAGTAAAGGCTCTGTGCTTAGGAACTACAGCATCTGGAGTGATAAAGGTGTTTTGAGCGCTTAACTCATAACCTACTAACTCTTGTCTATCCTTGAGCTCTACCTTGCCAAAGCCATCTAATACTAAGGAAATTTCTTGATCTTGAGTTTGATCAATATTAAGGATAAATAAGGAAATTTCCTTGGTTTGCTCATTGTAAGTAGCAGCAGACTGTAAGGTCTTAGTTTGACCATGGATAGTCTCAATGTGAGGTACGTTAGCAAAGTAACGTAAAGCCTTGCCACGACCATAAACACTTGCCCACATGAATGGGTAGTAAATGGTCTGCTTAATAGCCTCACCATTTGGCTTGGTAAAGATAGGGGCGATAACATTAACCAACTGAGCTAAGGATGCCATCTTGACACGATCGCTGTGGTTAATAAGAGTACACATTAAACCACCTAATACTAAGGCATCTAAGAAGGTGTAGTGTTGCTCTAAAAGTGGAGGAGCTTTGGTAAAGCGATTGTTTGGATCACGATCAAAGAAGTCCATCCATGGCTCGCCTTCAATTGACCAAATATTGTACTCATCAAAAGAAATCATCATGTCTTTCTTAGAGCGTAACTTGGCCTTTACGTAGTCAGCAGTGGAGGTAATAGTATGGATAAAGTTATCCATGAGCACGAATGAACCTAAGAAGTCATTAATATTGCCTGTGCCATTTTCAAAGTAGTGGTGGCAAGATAAGGCTTCAACCTCGTTGTAAACACGCTCTAAAACAATACGATCCCACTCTGGATAGGATGGCAACATAGTATTGGCGCTACCGCAAGCAACTAATTTTAAGCTTGGGTCTACCCAGTGCATAATCTTAGCTGTTTCAAGAGCCTTCTTAGCATAGTCATCAGCCTCTAAATGGCAGGTCTGCCAAGGGCCGTCCATTTCATTACCAATACACCAGTATTTGAAGTTAAATGGCTCTTCATGACCATGTTGTTTACGTAAGTCAGAGAAATAGGTGCCGCCCTTGATATTGGAGTACTCAACAAAGTAGCCAGCCTCCTGTGGAGTGCCAGTACCTAAGTTAACAGCTACCATTGGAGTTACGCCAGTCTTCTTTGCCCAGTCGTAGAACTCACCAATACCAAATTCATTGGTCTCTTTAGAAAGCCATGCATAATCAAGACGTACAGGGCGTTGTTCTTTAGGGCCTATACCGTCCATCCAGTTATAGCCAGAAACGAAGTTGCCGCCTGGATAACGAACAGTAGAAACCTTGAGCTCTTTGATCATGTCCATAACATCACGACGAAAACCTTGCTCGTCAGCACAAGGATGGCCAGGCTCATAAACGCCAGTATAAACAGCACGACCTAAATGCTCAATAAAGCTGCCATAAAGAGTATCTTCAACTTCAGAAATGTAATTACCAGCTTGGAAAAGGTACTTGATTGCCATGATATTTGTATCCTATCTACTATCTTATAAGGCAAAAGATAGTTTTTTAAAATTTATTAGGGAGTAGTTAGCTAGTTGGAATTTGCACAGGTACTAGCTAACTCTCGTTGTTAAGGCTTATTACTATTAGACAGCACCATAGAGATCTTTTGAGATCTTGGCCATGGTCTGACGATTGAGCTTGTAGAAGAATTGGGTTGCTAAGAAGGTTAAGAGGTAGCCAATAGCAGGAATCCAAGTCATAAGAGCGTAGATACCAGCAATAGCAGTTTCGCTTTGCTCAGCAACATTAGCCTCGTAACCAGTAACGGATAATACTAAACCAACTAAACCACCGCCTACAGCTAAGGCTACCTTAAGAGTAAAGAGGTTGCCTGAGGTGCAAAGGCCAGAAGCTCTTTGACCTAACTTCCACTCGCCGTAGTCATCTACGTCAGCAATGTATGACCAAATGATTGGAGCAGCGATTTGGTGAATAATGCTTAATACGATAAAGACGATGTAAATTAAAACGATTTGATCGGATGGAATAGCAAATAATACTAAGGATAGAACGATACAAACCAGCTTTACGGCCTTGTAAACAGTAACCTTACACCACTTTCTAGTAAGTACAGAGGTTAAATATGAGCCTACAATGCCAGATACAATGCCTACTGTTAAGAATAAAGAAGCAGCTACTTCATCAAAACCTAAAATGTAAATGGCAAAGTAAATAGAAACAGCACCACGAATAAAGCTTGGCATGCAGTCTAAGAACATTAAGGTGATGCAAGTTAACCATTGGTCATTGTGAACAATCTTCTTAAAAGAACCAATTAAATCTTCTTTAGGGGCGTTTTGTGGAGGCACAATACGCTCGCGAGTATAGAAGAAACAGAAGAGGAATAAGAAGATTGATAAGGTACCGAATAAGGATAAGGTCCAGAAGAAGCCACTTGCTCTATCCTCACCACCAAAGAAACCTACTAAAGGTAATAAGGTAAGAGTACAGAACAATGAGGCTAAACCAGCGCCAATGAAGCGGAAGCTTTGGCAAGATACACGATCAACAGGGTGGCTGGTTACTACATTGCCTAAAGAGCAATATGGGATATTAACGCAGCTATAAAGAATTGATAATAAAGTGTAGGTTACAAAAGCGTAAATTACTTTAGCGGTATAGCCAACATCAGGAGTGTAGAACATGATGAGGCAAGAGATAGCAAAAGGAATGGTAAATACAGCCATCCATTTGCGATAGCGACCAACCTTAGATCTGGTGTTATCAAGCCATGCGCCATAGAAAGGATCAAAGAAGGCATCAAATAGACGCACTACTAAGAACATAGTGGCTACAACAGCTGGGGTTAGACCAAAAATATCGGTATAGAAGAAAGAAAGGAACATGGTAATTGGGTTAAAGAGCAAATTACATGCTGCATCGCCCGCACCAAAACCACATTTTTCCATAAAGCTCATGCGTGAGGTATCAACCTCACCAGAGCGACGTGAACTGGCACTAACGTTTATTTCGTTTGAAGCGCTAATCTCACTCATCACAGACTCCTCAAAACAGTTAAGTTGTCCTAAAAAGTTTTCCTCACAAAACTTGCTAAACCTTAAACAACTACAAAACAAACTACAAAGCTGGATGATAAATCCTAAAAATAATTAAGGTTTTGCAATTTAATAAATTAAAGGACAACTCCCACTACAAAATGCTTAGACTTAAAAAGCCAAGCTCGTTGGATGGGTCTAATAATAGATTTTGCTTTGATGAAATTTTGTGATCTACTTATGAATAATTTAGTGCTAATAGTTTGCAAGACGCTTATCTGACTTTATTATCAATTTGACGACATTTTTTCTGTTAGACACTCTAAAACTAGAACTTATAGCTAAGGGATAGACTATATCTTTATTGGTAAAAGCTGATATTTATAGGAAAATCAGTATATGCTGTTAGATCAAGGTAGCTAAGAGCTTAGTTCTAAAATATTATTGTCTATGATTGATATATTGGCTTTAATACAATTGTCGCAGCCGTTTCATGCAATAAGTATTTATTGAGTAATTATGAAAAATAAGCAAAATCTTTTGGGCCTATTTAGTGTAATTGAGTCACCTATTTTAGTCTTTGGGGCTAATAAGGAATTGCTCTATGAACTATGGCCTCGAAAATCTAGTTTTGGCTATCAAACAAATAAAGATGGATCTGGTAAAAACTTAGATAAGCGCAATGAGATACGCTCTCAGGCTCAAGCTTTATTAGCCTCTTGGCAACGAGCTATTGGCGATCCTATTATGCTAACCCAGCCAAGTGATATAGGCGCTATACGTCTTTTCAATGGTAGCTATGTTTTTATTGGCCCGATTACGCCTTTAAAAATCAATTTAGAGCAAGTCAGATATATTGAAAATCGTACAGCACTGCAAGCATGTAATATGTGGCTCAACCTAATGAGAGATCTGTGCCGTTCTCAAGTACATATTGCTACTAATAATCTATCTGAGCATGTGCAGGATCATAATAATGGCTTGCATGAAAGTATTAGCGCTAGCGCAAGCTCAAGCTCAATCCCTAGTGCTGATAATAGTGCCTTAGCAGAGGCTAAGCATGAGGCAGTAGTTGGCGTTGACCACTTAGGCCAAGGCCGAGAGCAAGGGCAAGGGCAAGAGCAAGTTCAAGTGCAAGGAGAACTTGAGTCAGTTAAGCTCAAGGAGCGCAACTTAAGTGGTAGCTATAGCTATAGCGATGATGATAGCAATAATAGTAGCGCCAATATTAAGATTAAGAGCTTATATGATTTGCTCAAGCCTATGAGCTTTGATATGAGCGCTATTAATAATGCTATTGGTATGCCTTTTAACCCTTATGATGGTTCGATACGTAATGAAGACTTTAATTTTAGTGAAGAGCAATTTATTAAAAGTCTAGGCATAAGTGCTGTTAGTGCAGTGCAAAATCATAATCAATTTCGTAATGAAGTATTAACCTCAGAGGCTGTGCGTGAGGGTAATAGGGATAAGCTTAAGTGGGCCTATAATCTACCTCCTAAAGGACAGGCAGGTATTCTTGGTTTTACTCCTTTACGCTCATGGCAAAATCATGCTCATTTACAAAATGTCTTAGCCTCACGTGCTGCTATTGATGCAGGAATTACTCCTGAGGAGGCATATAGACTGTCTGATAAATTGTATTTAATAGTAGAGGCTATAAGTGATCCCTTGATAGCAAAACATATGCGCTATATCGTTGCGCTAGCCTTTACTGAACAAGTACGTGCCCATAAGAACAAACTAAAAGAGCAAGGTCAATTAGGCAAAGAGGAGCCTGTCTTTGTGCAAAAGGCCCGCTATTATATTCAGCAACGCTTATGTGAAAAGTTAAGCCTAGAAGACATTGCGCTACAAGTAGATTGCTCAGCAGAACATTTAGCTCGTTCTTTTAAAAAGTTTCACTTAAAAACTATTATGAACTACATTACTGACGAGCGTATCAAGATGGCAAAAGAGTTGTTAATCGAAAGTAATACTAAAATTAAGGACATAGCAGAAAGTTTAGGCTTTTGCACGGTATCGCACTTTTGCTACATCTTTAAAGAAAAAGAGCATATCAGCCCGCAACAGTGGCGCAAACAAAATGCCAAAATCATTGAGGCCTAAGCACAATTGGGCCTTAATTTAGGGCTTAATTTGGGGGCTCAATTGAGCCTTAATTGCAATTGATGCCTAAGCGCAGGCAGGTAAGAGGTGATGCTAGTAAAAATAATAAAAGGCTGATAGCCATAGTGCCTATCAGCCTTTTAGTATTGGGGATCAACGTATTAACTAAGTTAAATTTCTTAGCCTAAACAATGCCTAAATCATGTTTAAGATCTTTAATCGCAGCCTGAAGAGTAATGGATAGTGCTCTTAAGTACTCAATACGCTCGGGATCAGAGGTTTTGCTTTCAATTTGAATAGCATTTTTGAGTGAGGCTAAGTGAGCTAAGGAGCGCTTGTAACAGAAAATCTTAGCATTCATCAGTCTTTGAGCACGACGCTTTTGAGCTACTTTAATGCCTAAGAAGCCTAAAATAGCAATAGGGGCGGCTAACACGAAAATACCAGTAGTAGCACCACCACCAACTAAAGCACCAGCGGTACTAAGGGCACTGGCTACACCAGCTGCCGATACACCGATAACACTGCCACTTAAATATAAAGCAGCAAAGCTCAAAGCACTACCAGAGCCAATACCTAGAGCAGTGGCTAAAACTTCAGGCATAGAGGAGGTATTAATAGTTCTTGATTTATTGCCTAGACCTTGATCAATTTCAGCAATTACGTGTTCTACTGTTTTGAGCGCATTAATATTTTGAAAGAGCATATCTTTCTTGCGCATGATGTAAGTTCTAGTTACCATAGCTCCCCTCCAAAAATTGTGCTTTTCTTATGGCTCCAAAAAAAGTCTACAAATGATTAGTAAAATGCTCATGTTAATTTGCAATCTGGTTAATACTTGTCTTTAGCTTAGCATGTCCATGCTTAGCAAGTTCTTAGTAAGCTATATAATTTTTAACGGGTACACCAAAGGCTGCTCAATAAAAGGATCAATAGTTCCTTTAGGGCATTTTTTAAGGCTTAAATTAGGGATAATAAAGATCAAGGGCTAACCAAAATAGATATATTTAATGTTAACAAAGCTAAACCTTGTCAACAATATACAAAAACAAAATTTGCCAAAAAAAATTTCTCACTAGCAAAATAAGCACCCCAGAGCCTCCCATCCTACCAAACCCAAGCCTTTCCTTCCCATGTTTAAGCCATGCTATTACCATGATGCTTCTAAGGATAGTCAATATGGCCAGATATCAGTTAGCTATGTGCGTATGTAGGCAGGCAGGCTGGCTGGTAGGCAGACTATCTGGAAAGTAGGCAAGTAGGCAGGCATATGGGAGTTAGAAATGAAAACTGTAAGCCGTGTGTGTGTGTGTGACTATTACTGCATATAAACCATTATTGCCACAGCAATCTGGAAGGCCTGCAAGCATGCATGCAAGACTGCAAGGCTGCAAGGTTGTATGAGAGCAACTGGGGAGTAAGTTGGCTTGCTCTGGTTATGGGATTAAGTGCAGAACTTTTAGGCAAGATGTATAGTTTGGCAAAAGACAGCTTCACATTTAGTAACAAAAATAGGTCAACCTCGATACTCATGAACCATAGGGGCTTGCCCATTGGTGTTGCTCAGTAGTACTAACAGTATGGACTATTAAATTTGAGGTAGGGGGATAGGGTTTGTTGGTTTGTTGGGCTAAGAGAGAGGTTGGTAGAGCGGGCGTGGTGGTTTGGGGAATTGAAAAGCCCGCTTAGCAAGAGTGCCAAGCGGGCTGAAATTTAGTTAAAAGCCTTGGGCTTCTAGGGCTTTAGTTAGACTGTATCTTGGTGTTTGGATACAAACTCAGGATCAGCCATGAGCTTAGAGGCAAGCTTTAAGGCCTCATCAAAGTTAGTGGTAAAGGCAGCCTCAGAGTCTTTGCTAATACCTGCTTTATCAAGCATTTCTAATGGCTGCTTACGCATACCTGCAAAGATAATAAAGCTATGGTGTTGCTTACAAATCTTAACAATTTCCTCAATAGAGGCCTCGCCTGAGGCATCTAAGTAAGGCATGAATCTCATTCTTAAGATTAAGATACGAGGCACTGTTACTAAGTTTTGCATGCGATCGCATAACTCATTGGCTACACCAAAGAATAATGGGCCATTGATTTGGAAGGCTGCTACACCCTCTGGAACAACCACCTCATTCTTTGCTGCACGAGCAGAGCTTTGAGGATCATCATTATCGCCATCTGAATCATCGTATTGAGTTAAACGCATTTGTGGGTGAATCTCAATAGACTTGGACATGTGGCGCATAAAGAGTAGGGAAGCAAAGGTTACACCTACACCAATAGCAACAGTTAAATCAACTAATACAGTTAGCGCAAAGGTTAAGAATAAGATAGTACGGTCTGATGGGCTAATACGTGAAATTTGCATAAAGTGCTTAATATCAGACATACCCCAAGCAACCATAAAGAGCACTGCAGCTAAGCCAGCCATTGGGATATAGGCAAGAATATCCATAATGGTGTATAAGAACACTAATAAGAATAGTGCGTGGAAGACACCAGACATTGGGGTCTTACCGCCAGACTTAATATTGGTAGCAGTACGTGCAATAGCACCAGTTGCTGGTAAACCGCCAAAGAAACCAGAGGCGATATTAGCTACACCTTGACCTACTAACTCTTGGTTTAAAGAGTGCTTAGTACCAATCATAGAATCAGCTACTACTGCTGATAATAAGGCCTCAATACCAGCTAAGAAAGCAATAGTAAAGGCAGAAGGAATTAAGGCACGAATTTCCTCTAAAGTTAAGTGAGGTAAAGTAGGTGCTGGTAGACCTGTTGGCATATCAGGGAAGCGAGAGCCAATAGTATCTACTGGAAGAGCAAAGATAAATGAGATTAAAGATACAATTAAGATGGATACTAAGTAGGCAGGGATCTTAGCACTGATCTTCTTACAAATAATGATGATAGCTAAAGCTAATACACCTAAGCCTACAGCAAAAAGTGAAGTCTCATTAAGATGCTCAAAATAGGACATCCACTTTTCAATAAACTCAGCAGGTACATTAGAGTAGGTAAGACCTAAAAAGTCTTTTACCTGAGAGGAGGCAATAATTACAGCAATACCAGTGGTAAAGCCAGTAATTACAGGATAAGGGATGTATTTAATGAGTTTGCCTAAACGAGCATAGCCTGCAATAATTAAGATAATGCCAGCCATTACAGAGGAAACAATTAAACCATCCAGGCCAAAGCGGGCAATAACATCAAAGATCACCACCACAAAGGCACCTGTAGGGCCACCAATTTGAACCTTAGAGCCGCCTAAAAAGGAAATGAAGAAGCCTGCTACTACAGCTGTTACTAAGCCTTTATCAGGAGAAGCTCCAGAGGCTACAGCCATAGCCATAGCTAAAGGAAGGGCCACAATAGCTACAGTAAGACCTGCGATCAAATCAGAACGCAAGGTGGCAAACGAGTAGCCTTCTTTAAAGCACAAAAATAGTGCTGGGATCAAACGATCAGAGTTTGGCTTTTGCATGGTGACAAAGAAAAAAAGCAGTATGCAGTTTCTAGTAATTGATATGTTTTATCATAAATTAGCGAGAATACCCCCGCCTACGCTGAAGCGAGGCGGGGGAT
>Briea_p1__coassemble_697_pt1 | contig 31257 bp, 22 predicted proteins | sample Briea_p1__metabat2_low_PE_001 | metagenome-assembled genome bin Briea_p1 | reverse complement strand
TCAAGCTCCATCCTGAAAATGAGCTAGGCTCATTTTAGGATGGAGTAGTTGACTAGTGCAAAAAAATCTCTTAATTATACAAAAAATGTACTATAAAAGCCATTTTCTTATTTATCCTAGTACAACACCAGTAAGTGCTTGGTATACATGTTTGTTGCTAAAGCAGCCATCAAGTACTAACATAATTCAACCAACAATTACTCTTAAGATAGCTAGCCCTGGGAGGCTATATGAAAACTCCTGCGCTTGATTTTTTGGTTAAGCACCAAGTTCAATTTAAAGAATACACTTATGTAAGCGACAATCATGATTTTGGCAAACATGCTGCGCATGCTCTTAATATGGATGAGCACCAAGTTTTCAAAACTATTATCTTGAGTCACGACAAAACTTATGTCACTTGTATAGTCCCTGTTAGTGGACGAATTTCTTTAAAAGCCGCAGCCAGAGCTTTAAAACTAAAAGAGCTCACCACTGTTGATCCACAAACAGCTCAGCGTATTACAGGCTACGTAGTTGGCGGTATTAGTCCTTTTGGTCAAAAGAGACGCACTTTAACAATTCTTGACTCCTCTGCTTTAGATAAGGCAGAAATTCTCGTCTCAGCAGGTCAAAGAGGCATGTCAGTAGGCATCAATCCACAAGATTTAATTAAACTATTAGATGCCACTTGTGCTGATGTCTTAGAAAAGGTCTAGTGAACTTTTACTAAAGTTGTGATGCTAATCCTTTATAGTTTTAGCACTACGCATATAATCATATTGGAAAATTTTTATTCCATCTAAGGAGAAAATCATGAGCTTTGAGGCTATTACCAACTTTTTCGACGATCTTGATAACAAGGAAGATTTAGCTAAGGAATTTGAGGCTATTGCCGCTGACGAGAATTTCAAGGCTAACTTAGTAGCTTTAGGTGCTAAATTCGGTTATGAATTTACCTTAGAAGAGCTCGAGAAAGTAGCCGCCTCTGCCAAGCGCATGCAAGAAGGCGCTGCAGCTCAAGAATAATAGCTTGTGCTGATTAAAACTTACCAAAAAAGCCAAGAGCATAATTTTGCCCTTGGCTTTTTTATTACCCCTCTATAAGCAAAGCGCTTATAGCCTCTCACCCCAAACTTAACTCAAAACAACCAAGAAACAAAAGCAGTCAAAGCCCAACAAAGCCATACCTGGCCTGGCCTGGCAAGCTATGCCAGCCATGCCAACTGGGCATGGCCTGGCCAGCCAGACCTCTCTTGCCATCATCTTGGCTAGGATAAGCATGATGGCGTTAACTTATCAATCAAACTGCATGTTTTGCATAGTAGGAATAGACATTAGATCTGATGTATTGGGGCTAAGGGCAAGAGCAGTGGTAGTGAAACTATCCTTTTATCATTAAAAACCACAAGATATATCAAGGTGAGATTGGCCTAGCTGCAAGTGTAATGCAAGCCTAATAGATAAGCTTCAAATATTGAGTTACTGAAATTAATATTGCAATCATTTAAGGCAATTTTTTGGTCAAAATAGAGCATTGACAAACAAAATAAAGCAAATTGCCCATTTTAATAACTGTGATATGTAAGAGCTTTTTTAAATTTTGCAAATTAGGTGTAAAATAACATTGTTCTTGATTATTTTGTATCAAAAACTTGTTTTTTAACTAGTTACAAAATACAAGATTAAGCTAAACCTCATTGTATAGCTTAGATTTGCTTTAGTAGCAATTAAGTAAATTAATTGGACTTTTGGCTTAAAACAAATTTGCTAAAGTTAGCCCCTACTTTAATAGCCAAATCTAGCCCTCTTGTTTGGTCAGGATGGCTCAAGCTCGCTACAGCCATATTATTAGCTGCTAGCATTAAAGTGCAGGTTGTAGTTTTGTAGATTTGTGTTTTTCTAAATATTTGGAGACTAAACATGAGAACACCTCTCGTAATGGGTAACTGGAAGCTAAACGGTACTAAGGATTCTGTAACTGCTTTAGTTAACGCTTTAAGAGAGCCAGCCGATAAGGCCGCAGGCAAGGCTGAGGTTGCTGTTTGCGCCCCTGCTGTATTCATCGGTATGGTAGAGACCTTAACCCAAGGCTCCAAGCTTGCCTATGGCTCAGAGGATTGTGATATTCACACCAGCGGTGCTTACACTGGTGAAAACTCTCCTGTAATGTTACGTGAGTTCGGCTGCACCTACGCTATCGTAGGCCACTCCGAGCGTCGTGACTATCACAAGGAGTCAAGTGAGTATGTTGCTCAGAAGTATCAGGCAGCTCAGCAAAACGGCTTAATCCCAGTATTATGCGTAGGTGAGTCTGAGGCTGAATTTGATGCTGGCAAGACCATGGACGTTGTTCGTGAGGAGTTAAAGGCTGTTATCGACCTTTGCGGTATTGAGTCCTTTAACAATGCAGTTATTGCTTACGAGCCAATTTGGGCTATTGGTACTGGCAAGACTGCTACCCCTGAGATCGCTCAGAAGGTTCACGCTGACATTCGTGCTTACTTAGCTACTTTCTCCAAGGAAGTTGCTGATGGCGTTCGTATTCTTTACGGTGGTTCTTGCAATGCCAAGACTGCTCCAGAGTTATTCGCTCAGCCAGACATCGATGGCGGCTTAGTTGGTGGTGCTTCATTAAAGGCCCCTGACTTCACTGCTATTATCGAGGCTGCTGTAGCAAACGCCTAATATAGACTTTGCTTGAATTTAGCTTTATTAAGCTAAATTTAGCATCTACTGCCTAGTCTTGGTTACTTTATCTTGTGGTGTGATTTTGGATAGAGCACATCAAGGCTAGGTTTAATACCTAAAAGGTATTATCAAGCAATTTAAAGTCGGCTGTGCTTGCGACTTTTAGTCCTATTTGACTATTGCTTGCCCTTAGTATAGGGAACTTAATCATTTATAATCACTTGGTCAGACTTATATTTGTAGCGTAGTCTTACTATTTGACCTTGAACAAATTATTGAGTGATTGCTAAATTCCGCTTCCATCTAGAAATTTTCTAGACTTAACGATAAACATCAAAAGAGTAAATGTTTATCTAAATAAGAGCACTGCTGTTGCACAAACGCAATAGTTCCTTACTCTATTGGCTTTTAATCCAAATCCAGGATAAATAAAATGGCTATTAAAAAGATTGGTATTTTAACCTCAGGTGGTGATTCTCCAGGCATGAATGCAGCTGTCCGTGCTGTTGTTCGTACCGCTCTTGATTACAACTACGAAGTATGTGGTATTCAAGATGGTTACTTAGGTCTTCACGAGGGTAATATCATCCCATTGGATCGCAAGAGTGTATCTGATATGCTCAACCGTGGTGGTACTTTCTTAGGTACTGCCCGCTTCCCACAATTCAAGGAAGAAGCAATTCGCCGTGAGTGTGTTGAAGTTATGAAACAACATAACATCGACGCTCTTGTAGTTGTAGGCGGTGATGGTTCATACATGGGTGCTAAGCTAATTTCTGAGTTAGGTTTCCCTTGCATTGGTTTACCAGGAACAATCGATAACGATATCGCTGGTACTGATACTACAATTGGTTTTGATACAGCTTTAAATACCGCTGTTATTTGTATTGACCGTTTACGTGATACCTGTTCTTCTCACAAAAGAATTGCTGTAGTTGAGGTTATGGGTCGTCACTGTGGTGACTTAGCAGTAAGCGCCGCTATTTCTTGCGGTGTGGAAGCTGTTTTAGTTCCAGAAGTGCCTTGGGATAAAGAGACAGTTTATAAGTCTATCGATGAATCTATTGCCAAGGGCAAGCGTCACGCTATTTTAGTTGTTTGTGAGAACCAAACTGACGTTCACCAAATGGCTAATGAACTCGAGCAAAGAACTGGTTTAGAGACTCGTGCTACCGTTATTGGTCATATTCAACGTGGTGGTACCCCATCAGCTGCTGACCGTGTATTAGCCTCTCGTATGGGCGCTTATGCTGTACAGCTTTTACATGAGGGTCACTCTGGTCGTTGCATCGGTATTCAACGTGGTGAGCTTGTACACCATGATATTATTGAGTGTATCGAGCACATGAAGCACAAGTTCCGTAAAGATCAGTATGATTTAGCTCTTTCCTTAAGCTAATTGCAAAGATTAAAAAACTCCAAATAGCACTAATAGGTGCTAACATTTAAAACAAAAGGGAGCCTCTCGGCTCCCCTTTTTTATATATCAAGCTTAGCAGGCTAGATAACGAGCTAAAGCAAACTAAAGCCCTACCATGTAAACCACAACTACCCTACCTACCTTACAGTAGCAATAGCAGCAACAATCCAGACTCAAGCCATTACCAGCTAACTACTGGCTAGTTACAGTTCTATTATCTATATTATAGATAACAACCATCTTCGCCATTATGGAGTAAGGCGCAAATAGTTTCATAAGCCTTGTCCTCACCTGTTGCCTGAATTACATACTCATCAGAACCAGGCAAGCCCATAAAGACATCACTATTTTTATAGTTCATCATAGATTGCTCTAAAACTTTAGCTGAGAAATGGTATTCCTTAATACCTGTAATTTTAGCTATTTGAGCAATATTGAAACGACTAATACCTGCACCTGCAATTAAGCTAATACGACCTTGAGCTTGATCATTAAGCTCTTTTAAGTTTTGCGCACCAGCTAATGCATCAGCCTTACCGCCAGAGGATAGTACTCTTTTAACTCCCATAGCAATAAGCATTTCCATGGTCTCTTCACGATTAGCACATAAATCAAAGGCTCTATGGAATGTAACCTCTAAGCCCTCACTAGCCTCCATTAAAAAGTGCATAGCATCTCTATCAATGTAACCATTAGGAGTTAAACAACCAAATACCACACCATTTACGCCTAAAGCCTTGGCTTCAAGAATATCATTACGCATGATTTTAATTTCTTCTACAGTGTAGATAAAATCACCAGCTCTAGGACGAATTAGTACATTGACCTTGGTATTGGTAGGATCACAGTGATCGCAGGCATGAGCAATTAAGCCATAAGATGGGGTTAAACCACCCTCGCTTAATGCAGAGCATAACTCAATTCGTTGTGCGCCAAATTTAGTGGCTACTTTGATTCCTTGAGGGGCGGTAACACAGAGCTCAAAAACATAGCCTTGGTCATTTACAGCACAATCAACAAATTTCTTTCTATCACTATCTACAAAAACGAGTTCCATAACTTAAGCCCTTTATCATTAATTTCTATGGCACTTTAATTATGCCTGGAGGGAGGGCAGATAATCTTACTTTTCTTTGTAGAAAACATACCCAAACCACACAACACTGGTGCTCATTATAAAATAAATCTGATAATAAAAAGCAAAAAAGCTAGCACTTAAGAAAATGCTAGCTTCTATAAATTATTACTAAATCTAGTCTAATTTAACTAAACAATACGGCGTAAAGACTCACCCTTATGGAAGGCTTCCATATTCTCACCAAATTGCTTTACTAAAGCTACTAAGCAATCGTGAGACATCCAAGCTTGGTGAGGAGTTAAAATGAAGTTGTCGTTATTTTGTAGTTTTACATATGGATGATCAGTAGTTAAAGGCTCTACTGAAGCAACGTCAGCAGCAGCTCCTGCAATATCACCATCGATAATAGCATCAACTAGATCACTCTCATTGACCACGCCACCACGAGCATTGTTAATAATGCATACGCTCTTTTTCATGGTAGCAAACTCTTTTTTGGTTAAGAGATCAGTTGTTTGAGCATTTAAAGGACAATTTACGCTAATAAAATCTGCCTCACTAATAGCTTGCTCAAAAGGAGTATAACCATCACGAACGCTGAGAGCACCACGGTGCTCAGCCTTTAAGACAGTCATATTAAATGCCTTGGCAATCTGACCAATGCGAGAACCAATAGCACCAGAGCCGATGACGGTTAAAGTCTTACCATTTAAATCAACAATTGGATATGGTAATTGGCAGAAGCAATTAGCCTCAACCCATAAGCCATTTTCCATTTCCTTACGGGTCTTGAGCATAGATCGGGCTAACATCAACATCATAGTAATGGCATGCTCAGCTACTGACTCAGTGCTATAACCTTGAATAGTAGCTACACCGATACCGTGCTCTTTGCAGTAATCAATATCAATGTTGTTATAGCCAGTTGCTAACTCAGCAATAAACTTAACCTTTGGACATTGAGCTAACACCTCAGCAGTAAGACGGCTCTTATTGGTAACGATGATGGTAGCATCCTTCACACGCTCAACTAATTGCTCAGGCGTAGTAGTTTCATAAGAGACCCACTCGTGTTCAAAGCTTGGGCGTGGTAGTGGGTATTCTTTTGGGATGGCAATAGCATCGGTGTGAACAATCTTTTCCATTATTGAAAGCTCCCTATAAACAAAATTTCTTAAGTAATATTAAGCAGCGCCTCTAAGATACCCTCATCAAGATGGAGGCTCAAACCTACTAAAACTTGTATCATCAAACAAGATCATAGTCTATTACAAAAGATAAATATATTTTGTGGCCTAGCGCTCATAGCATGAGTGCACTAAGGCAAGTGCGATAAATGCTCATAAATTAAAGCTATACCCCCAAAACGAAAAAAGCTCTATAGCCATAGAGCAGAGCTATAGAGCCTTTAAGAGCCTTAATTAGTTAGAAATTAACTATTTCTTGCTCTTATTATCAAAGTTAATATCGGTAAATTGAGCTTGGAACTTACTAATTTCGTTGAGCTTTTCATTAACTTGAGCCATACCTGTATCGCTATTATCTGGATTGAGGTAAGTTACGATCACAGCCATCATATCGTAGTAGTTAATATAGGCCTCTTGAGCTTTTTGTGCAGCTTCCATGCAATCACTTGGATCATGAGTAGTAGATTTGCACTTTTCTTTAATAGCAGCAAAGTTTTTATCAATGACGCTATTTAAATAAGTAGCAGCATCATCAATGCAAACCAACTTATCATCAACGTTTTTTGCCTTAGCCATACAAGCACTATAGCCAGGAGCTAAGTCAGTGTCTGTTGTTTTAGCGCTATTATCAGCAAAAGCAGTGCTTGCAAGCACCATAGAACCAAGGACAAGGGCGGAACATAAAGATTTGGACATCATATCATCTCCTAAACAATACTTATCTTAGATTGCGATAAGTTAGAGACTCATAATTATGCTCTGTTAAGGCCTAAGAGCATGTTAGTAAGATTACCTTGCTAAATAATTCTTAGAGAGCTACGGGTCTTATAAACTAAAGTTTAGTTGTTAGTGAAAACAATCAAAGCATGTAATTAATTACAGACATTTTGGCTAAGTTTGCCTGTAAAATCATTACCTTAATATTATCACCTCTACAATTAGCCCTAACTTAGCTTGATAAGATTTCTCCTAGCCTCCAAAGCTCTAGCCTTAGCCTAAAGCCAAGGCTAAGGCCAAAGCCAAGGGCAAGGCCTAGCAAAACTAACTCTAGGCACATAGATTTCTCAACTTAGCATGCTAACCTGCTTGCAAGCGAGGCATTTGGTAGGACTACTCTCTGCCTACCATTTAGGCAGAGAGGATAGCAACTTAGCATACTTGCAGAAGGTATGGATGGTTGCCTAGCTAGTGGCTAAATTGAAAACCCATTACATACTAACGAACCAAAGTGGCACCTTAATTTGCTAATTGTCTTGTGCTTTTCCACAATTTTACTGGCTGAGTAGGTTAGTGGTATTTGTGCAGTGAGATTTCAATTTAACCACTAGCTGGTTTGCTTACTTGATAGCTGACGTTTAGATGCCCGAATTAAGATGGCTCTTAATGGGTTAGTAAATGCGCAAATCGCCGTTTTCATCTAAGTCGTCAAAGTTATCCGAGTCAGACTCGAACTCATCCTCGATTTCTTCATCAAATTTGTTGTTGTTAGCCTTATTATCTTGAGAGTCTGTATTAACCTCGCCTAAAGATGACTGTTTTAACTGCTCTTGATAGGAGGTTGGTACATAGGCTAAACGGGAGGAGAGCACATTGTCCTTATAGCGCTCTAATAAGGCTAGAAGCTCATCTGAGGTGTAGTCGTGGTTTGCAAATAAGGCTTCAATTTCCTCACTTGAGAGTCTTACGTACTCGCATAAGCTCTGCTCTTCGTTTAAGGTTAAAGAACCAATAGCAACACGAGCTAACTCTACTACTTGACAACCTACCATTTCAAAAAGGCGCTTAACCTCATGATAGCGACCTTCACTAAGCTGTACGGCAGCCCAGTGCTCATCTGCACATAAATCTTCGGTTGCTAAAATAGTAAGCTTAGCGCTCTGGTAGCGCTTCTTTTCCTCAGGGTGCTTAATACCGTTTAAAAAGGACTTAACTGCACTTGGAGGTACAGGACTATCAAGGCGAGCTAAATAGACCTTATCTACTGATTTTTTAGGAGAGGTGATTTCATGGTTTAAATCACCATCATCGGTAACAATCAATAAACCTGTAGTGTCGATATCTAAACGACCTGCACAATGTAAATTTTCAACATTAAGCTCATTACGGAAAATTGATTGCACAGTAGAATGGTTCTTATCACGATCTGCACATACAAAGTTATAAGGCTTATTTAGCATAAAGACACGTTTAGCAAAAGCCTCACTAGCCTTAAGAGCAACCCCATTGTCATCTTCGTCTAGCGCCGCATCATTAAAACCAGCAATTACAATGGTTGAGTTAATATTGATTTTACCAGCAGCATTTAACACTACTTCATTATCAACCAACACATCTCCGCTTTTGATAAGCGCAGTTGCGTTTTGACGTGATAAGCCAGTTAAATGAGCGACAATTTTGTCTAAACGTTGTACTTCTTTAGTTGCTGTTTTAGCCACTTTTCCTTCCTTTAGCCATTGAGTCATTAAGTCTCAAAAGACTAACTTATAGCTTATTGTTAATTATTGGCACAAGCGCAAGCCTGCGCCTGCGCCCAAGCCGAGCTTGAGCTTGAGCTTGCACCTAAGCCTGAGCCTAAGCTTGTGATTGAGCTTGCGCCTAAGCAAGGCTTCAAACCTACCTTTGCCCACCTAAGAGCCTAAGATTAGGCCAAGATACAGGCGTTGCCAAAATGCAGACAAGGCCTAGCTTGCCAAGCTGCGTCTATAGAGCAAGTGCAGCTTTGCGCCGCTATTATACTAAGTTTTCAGATTCTCAAAATAAACAAAGGCAAAGTTCCAATTGAAACTTTGCCTTCGTAAAAGCTAAATCAAACCTACTAATTAGCCTTGATACTTACGTAAGATCAAGGTGGCATTAGTACCACCAAAACCAAAGCTATTAGACATAACAGTGGTTAATGGAGTATCACGACGGGTGGTTACAATATCAAAGCCCTTGGCGTACTCATCAAGCTCTTGAACGTTAATTGATGGAGCAATGAAGCCATTTTCCATCATTAATAATGAGAAAATTGCCTCATTTACGCCTGCTGCACCTAAGGCATGGCCAGTCATGGACTTGGTTGATGAGATAGGAGGGCACTTATCACCAAATACTTCCTTGATAGCCTCAAGCTCCTTATTATCACCTAACACAGTTGAAGTACCGTGAGTGTTGATATAGTCAATAGGAGTATCGCAGGTAGCTAAAGCACGCTTCATACAACGCATTGCACCTTCTCCAGATGGAGCAACCATGTCAGCACCATCAGAGGTTGCGCCAAAGCCTACTACCTCAGCATAAATCTTAGCGCCACGAGCCTTAGCATGCTCTTCTGACTCGACCACAACAATACCGCCACCAGCGCCAATAACAAAACCATCACGGTGAGCGTCATAAGGACGAGATGCTAACTCAGGAGTGTCGTTATAACCAGTTGATAAGGCACCCATGGCATCAAAGAGACTTGCAATAGTCCAATCAGCGGCTTCGCCACCACCAGCAAACATAATGTCATGACGGCCTAAAGCAATCTCATCACAAGCAGCTTGAATACAGTGGGCTGAAGTTGCACAAGCAGAGCTTAAAGAGAAAGAAGCACCTTTAATCTTAAATGGGGTAGCAAGACAAGCAGATGCTGTTGAGCTCATGGTCTTAGTTACTGCATAAGGGCCAATTCTCTTAACACCCTTAGAGCGTAAGATATCAGCAGACTCAACAGTAGCCTTGGTAGAACCACCACCAGAACCTACGATTAAGCCAGTACGCTCATTAGAAACATCAGACTCTTGTAAGTTAGCGTCAGCAATAGCTTCCTTCATAGCGATATAGGCATAAGCAGCAGCCTCACCCATAAAGCGTAAGTCACGACGGTCAATATAATCCTTAAAATCAACATTAACCATACCAGCTACTTGTGAGCGCATGCCCATTTGAGCAAACTCTTCTTCTCTGACTATGCCTGAACGGCCTTGTCGTAAGGATTCTAGTACGGCCTCTTTACCTACACCAATACTAGCAACTATTCCTAAACCGGTAATAACTGCTTTACGCAATGCCATTTAGTTTTCTCCAAGCAGACGATCCAAAAAATACCAAAGTTATGAATTTGCAAAAGAGCTTTACCTTAAATAAGCGTCATCACCAATCTGCTTGTTTTGACTTGTAAACCAAAGCTCTTTTCAAGAATTTGTCTAACCTAAATGCTATAAAGGTTTTAAAGGCCGACAAACTCACAACTTGTCTTCTTAACATGAATTAAGGCTAAAACAGCCATAATGTATAGATTTTTGTTTGTTCTTGCTAAGCGCACCATGCACTTAACTAATCAACATTAAATTATGATAGCACAGCCTATTTAATCTTGAGAAAAAAAGCTCAATCTATAGCCAATAATTAGCCCGAGATTCCATTTTTACAAAGTTTTTTTCTTAAAATAGATTATTTTTTTAAACAAAGAGCTAATAAACACAAATTATTTGCATTTTTACCTATCACTTAGCTGAGCATCTCATAGCGTCATATGAACACAGGGTAGAAACTTTGATTCTTTTAAACTACAGACTAAGACAAATTTAGGAAAACCCCGCCCCAAATAGCCTAAGTGAAAAATAGGTAATCTTTTTTGCTGATTTTGGCTTTGCTCTTTGCTAAAATACGCACCGTTTTAGAGCCTTGATAAGAAAAATCATTAAATATAGTAATACCTATAGCAAAACAAAGATCTAATACTTGACTTTAGTTTTATTTATAAGTGCTTATTTATGGCTTTTCTTGTCGTTTATTAAGGCTTATCAGAGGCAGCCCCATCACTAAATAGTGATAAAAATTGTCACTAATACTCTTTGCTTGGACTATGGTTCTTCGATTTACAAGCAATTTAGGCTGCTAAATTAATCATGCGCTTAGGCACTTTTATATGTTAATGCAGTCTACTTTCTATCAATTCACTGTTAAATCTATTCTTGCTGGTATTCTTATTGGCCTTGGTTGTGTCATTTATGTGGCCAGCCCAGTTAAATATGTAGGTTCTTGTTTGTTCTCCTTAGGCCTACTCACCATTATGATTAAAGGCTATTTCCTTTATACAGGAAAAGTAGGTGACTGGACACCAAGCTCCACCTTCCGCCTTATTTATATGTTTATTCTCAATGGTTTAGGCTGTGCAGCTACTGGCTATTTATTCACCCTAACCAGAATTGACCTAAGTGCTATTCATCATGTTACTGAGCTAAAGCTCAATGACACCATGCTCTCATCTTTTATCTTAGCTATGGGTTGCGGTGCCATGATGCATATTGCTTACTACAACTTTAATAAAGGCAAAAACCCTCTTTATGTAATTCTCCCTATCATGTTCTTTATGCTAGCTGGCTTTGAGCACTGTGTTGCAAACTGCGGCTTCTTTGCTATGGGCAAAGTAGACATGAGTGTACAAGATTGGACTAGACTTGCTTTAATTGTGTTAGGTAATGGTGTTGGCTCTTGGGTATTTACTAAATTCTTACATGATCCAGAAGCTCACGCAGTGCCTGCTTTATTTGGTGAGCAAGAAGAACATCACAGTGCTCCTGTTATTAATGCTAGCGCAGCTACTAGCAAAGATGGCAGCAAACGCATCTAAGAGTGCAATTAAGATTTTAAAAATCAATTTTAGTTTTGCAGTTTAGCAATTATGATATAATCACGTGTTTGACAAGCATAGCCCTTAATTGTTCAAGGACATTATGCTGGTCAAATAATAAGATGCTGCAATGACTCTAAATAATTGGCTTTAAGATCTATTGCTGCTCTTAGTAAGCTTAGGTTTAACGACCCAAGCAGTTGATAAATGACTTTTAGTCACTCATGGGCTTTACGATAAACTTTTACTATAGTTTATAGTCAAGCACACTTACTTACCCAGACGGTAACGCACTGCTTAAGCTAGCAGTTTCGTAACATAAGCCCGTTTGTTAACTTGTTTAGCGCTCAAGCATTTAGCTTCATAGCCTAAACGCAGATGTTGATTACAAAATACATTTTTTATGGCAAAAGAAGAAAGCATTGAGATGCAGGGCACCGTTCTTGAAACCCTGCCAAATACCACCTTTAGAGTTCAGCTTGAGAATGGCCACATCGTTATGGCTCATATCTCTGGTAAGATGCGCAAGAACTACATTCGTATCTTAACTGGCGACAAAGTTACTGTACAAATCACTCCATACGATTTAACTAAAGGTCGTATTACTTTCCGCGCCCGTTAATATTGATAGCTCTTACTTAATTTAAAGTAAGAACTAGGCTTAAGCGCTGAAATTCCTTTTACAAAAGAGCATTCTTTTGAGCTTTGGCACTTGTTAAAATCTCTTAGTTAGAGCTTTTAGCAAGTGCCAAACGCATTTTATAATTTCATTTTTAACTCAAGCAAACATTTAACTTATTTTTGATTGACCCTACATATTCCTTATTTATAGTCTTACCTCATAAAAAGTGCAAAGCACATTAAGAACACAAAGCACGCTAACTTTTAGCAAAGTTGGATTAATAGGACTTTATCACGTGCACTTTGTGCTATTTTGGTATGAAAACCATCATTCTTATGCCATTGTGCTCTATTGTTGTGCTTTAAAAAAATTTTTTTATCTGCCCCAAAATCTCGTGAAATGGATCACATATTATTTGTTACTTAGTAACATAGCGAAAAATAAAAGCTTTTTGCTCTGCTCATAGTACAAACTACCATTCTTGTGAGGCAAATTTGCTATCTTGATATGAACTAATAACTAATGTTAATTTATTCATCAAGCCCAATGGTTTTAGCAATATTTTTAACTTATTTAAAAATATAGCTAGCATTGATACAACAAAAGAGTTATCATAGATACTAACAAAACCTCAGGCATTGCGATTCTTATCTTATTACTGGTTGTTAAACACAATGCCTTTACACATGCCTACTTTTGTTAGCAGACATTTTTATGATAGATCTCTTTAATTAGTGAGCTAAATATATGCCTGGTTAATTATTGAGATTTTGCTCATATGAGCTTACAAACTTTATTTCTAGTTTAGTCGCTATTGCTAACTAAACATTGTTTTAACTACATTGCTTATTGCAGCTTAACTTGCTTGGCTGTATATACTTTTATTTAGGCCTATTTCAATGTTAAAAATTGTTGCTGGTGTAATTATTTCTTTAGTTTTCCTTTTTGGCGCATCTGTCGTAATTGCTAGTTATCAAATTACTAGTGAAAATGATGACAGTACTAAGGAGCACTATACTACCAGTCAAGTTATCTTCTCAGCCCTAAGCTAAAGACATGCTTTTAAACTAAAAGCAGCAGCTCAACCAGCGTTAACTTATTCCCCTTCCTTTAACGCTGGTTAAAAATCACTCCACCCCACATCCACTCCAACTCTAACTCCATTAGCGCCATAGCCTCAATGCACCTAGAACTCTTACTCTTAGTACCTTTCTATCTTGAGTAAATATGTATGGACGCTTTGCCCCTCCTAAGACAAGCTTTGTTCTCTTTTCCCATCATAGTTGCCTGACTAAACTGCTCACAATAAATGTCGTCAGCTATTGCCAGCCATTACCCAGGCAATCACTGGCTCTAGCCTGAGCAAGAGCACAGGCATGGTCAAAGACAAGGTCAAAGGCATAGGCATAGGCAAGAGCAATGGCAAAGCCAATGGCCTAAACCATATCAGTAGGCGATACGGGTAAGCTCTTTACTTGAGATATTTAGCTTTTATAAGTTGGCCTTGTGATGGCATAATCTAGGTAATTGCACCATATGACTTAAATTTGATGTCGGTAATATTACATACCAGAATCTTATTTAAAATTGTGAATATTTACGTATTTGCTATTTTTATCCTAATTGATAGGATTTATTCTATAGTCAATACATCGTTTCTAATAATACTTATCTTGTCGGCTAGATTTTTGCATAGTGGTGCAAGGTTGCTTTAATATCTTGCAAAGATCACTTAAAATAAGCACACTCAAAAGTATTAATAGTTGTTAATTTATTTATAGAGATAATAGCGGTTTTGCTGATGGAGAGATCAGGGGCCACCTGAGCTTATTAATTATGTATTTAGACACCCATTTGATACAAGGTATATGCAAAAACCTTGTTACAAGAGCTAAAGGTGCTTTGGATAGTGCTAACCATCCGAGCTCTTTATTCGTGTCTAAAAACTCCATTAAGCGCACTTTATTAGCTTTAAGCTTAGTACCTTTACTAGCTTTAAACTCCCCATTAGTTTTTGCTCAAGATAATGACAATCTTTCTAGTGCTGAAGAGGATAGAGTTAAGAATAATCCAAACCTCAACTATGAGCTTGAGCTTTTAACTCAGCATGCCCAAATCGCATCTAATTACAACAATAATTACAACTCTTTAAAGCAAGTTAAACAACCAGCTAATAAGAGTGAAAAGTGCGATTTAAGCTCTGATCTTTTAGATCCAATTTTATCTTCTAACTCTATGGTCTTTTGGGAAGGTAGCTGCAAAAACGATCAAGCTGATGGCTTTGGTCGTGTCTATATCATTACATCAGGACGTATCGTCTTTGAAATGTTGGCTAACTTTAACTCCGACAACAATGATTTGACCACTGCTTATTACACCAAAAACACCAAAATTGACTCTCGTACTATCTATTTTTATGGCAAGTCTAATCGCTATCAAAGTAGTGGTATTCTCATTACCCAAAGCCGTGTTGATAACGACTTATTAGTGGGTATGCAAACAGTTGATAAGGTTAAGCTTATTACTTATCAAAAAGAGACTTCTAAAAACTCCAAATACGTTCTTAACATTAAGGACTATGGTAATTTCGTGCACTTTATTCACGATCTCATTCATACCCCTTATCGCTCCTTATCAATGTCCTATCGCTTAACCAATAGAGCTACTAACACTAACTATGGTTATAACTTTACAGGACAAACTGATGGCAGCATTATTGGCAATTATGTAGATCAACAAAATAACTCTATTCAGTCCGCCATTCCTGTGGATGTGCTTGATCACGTTATGGATCTCAATCGTGAAATTGATATCAATGTTGAGGGTGCACTTAAGAATGTTATTGAGGCTCTTCCAGTAATAGATGCCTACAAGAACGTAGTTTGTAGTGATTCCTATCAAAATCCTACTTGCACCAAGATGAAGTGTAAGGATATTTGTAACCTTAACAAAGAAATTACCCCTGATGATAATGAAGTTAAAGAGCTCTTACTACGCTTAGTAGATCACCACAATAGCAAGCCATTGGTAGCTTATTTAAATAAAGCTAAGACCTTTATGGGTACAGGCAATCTTAATCCAGAATATGACGCTCAAGATAATCTAGCTAATAGCGCCAATAAACAAGCTGCCATAAACAACCCAGATCAATTACAGGCTGCCGTTAATATTGATGGCTCTGCTTCTAGCACTATTGAGCAAGCTTATAGATTTTCACCTGCCCAAAACTATCAAGGTAGTGACTTTAATCCAGCGGCTAATCCTAATAGTGCAGATGCTTTAGGAACTAGTGCATTAAATCAAAATGCTATTAGAGAAGGTGGTTTATCATTTGGTAATCAGGTCAATGCAGATAGCACTGTACGTAGCCAACTTTATGAGGCTAAAGGCCCTAGTCTTTCATACGACCACTATAGTGCTGATGGTGATGTTAACCTCAATGAGCATCCACAGATACCAAAAGATACTCCAAACTTAGCACCTAACAATCTAAGAGCCAATGACCCATTATCACAAGCAGGTAAGGCTCAAAGTCAAAAAGAGCTACAAGCAAAGATTGATAAAGAAAAGGCTATTAGACAAGCTCAAGAGGCCGAGAATAAACGTCGTCAAGAAGAACGCCGTCAAGAAATCTTAGAGCGACAAAGACAAGGTGATCAATTTAACGAATTACCTCCACCTATAGACTTTAGTCAAGTCGAAGAAGATCCTTATTAATTACATACCCTTATCTAACAAAGATAAGGGTATTTTATTTTACAGCCCCAAAACCTTAAAAATAGCGGAAACTGCCACAGCAATATTATGGCTTACTGCCCTTAGTACTACAGGCCTTTAATGCCTAGACTGTGCACATTTTTAGTGCCATGTCATGAAAGACTTTAGTTATTTGCAAGTTATTGGTGCAATTTGTGGTTGTAAACTAGCTTTTAATACTTTTTTACACTGCTCTTAGTCTTATTTAGGGTACGATATTTAGTTGTTTGTTTTCTTAATAAGATGCCATTTAGTTCTTATTAAGTCTTGTCCAAGATTTAATCTTTAGAGGATTGATCATGAGCTTTGTTAGTAAAGTAGTAGTTCCACAGGGTGAGAAGATTACAATTGATAGCACAGGTAAGCTTCAAGTGCCAAATAACCCTATTATTCCATTTATTCGTGGTGATGGTATTGGTGCTGACATTACCCCTGTAATGCACGAAGTGGTTAACGCTGCTGTAGCCAAGGCCTATGACAATCAAAAACAAATTTCCTGGATGGAAATTTATGCAGGTGGTCGCTCCTGTGAAGTTTATGGTGAGTTTGTTTACTTACCAGATGAGACCATGGAGTTCATTAAAGACTATCACGTAGCCATTAAAGGCCCTCTTACTACTCCAGTAGGCGGCGGCATTCGCTCTTTAAACGTAGCCATGCGCCAGGGCTTAGATCTCTATATCTGCTTACGTCCAGTACGCTATTTTAAGGGTACTCCAAGCCCTGTTAAGCAGCCTGAGCTTACCGATACTATTATCTTCCGTGAGAATGCTGAAGATATTTATGCTGGTATTGAGTGGGAGGCAGATAGCGAGGGTGCCAAGCAAGTAATTGACTTCTTACAAAACTCTATGGGCGTTAAGAAGTTACGCTTTACTGAGCATTGTGGTATCGGTATTAAGCCAATGAGTAAGCCAGGTACTGAGCGTCTTATCAGAGCTGCTATTAACTATGCTATCGACCACGATCGCAAGAGCGTAACCATTGTCCACAAGGGCAATATTATGAAGTTTACCGAAGGTGGCTTCAAGAAGTGGGGTTATGAGCTTGCTCAAAATGAATTTGGTGCTACTACTGATGACAAGGGTGTAGTATCTTTCAAGAATCCAAATACTGGCCGCCAAATTGTTATTAAGGATGTGATTGCTGATGCCTTCTTACAAAACATCCTACTCTACCCAGCTGATTACGATGTAGTAGCTGCTATGAATCTCAATGGCGACTATATCTCTGATGCCTTAGCTGCTATTGTTGGTGGTATTGGTATTGCCCCAGGCGCTAATATTGGCTCTCAAGCTGCTATTTTCGAGGCTACCCACGGCACCGCACCTACTATTGCAGGTAAGGGCATTGCCAACCCAGGCTCCATTATTCTCTCAGCTGAGCTCATGCTCCGTCATTTAGGTTGGAATGAGGCAGCTGATCTCATTATCAAGGGTATGGAAGGTGCTATTAGTGCAGGTCAAGTAACCTCTGACTTTGCTACCCATATGCCAGGCGCTAAAGCTCTATCCTCTGAGCAGTTTGGTCAGGCTATTATTACCCACATGTAAGTTTTTAGCTCTTAGCAACAATTTAACTTACCAAGCCTACTCTTTGGTCTTATGACCAAAAGTAGGCTTTTTATTTTCAATCACACCTGCTACGTTCAGGCATACCAAGGGTATGCCTAAGAGCCATGCAAAAGAACCTGACCTTAGCAAATGCCCAAAGGCATGATCTTAGGCGTGACCATAAACATTCCCTTTGTATGGCCTAATCATGGCAATGCTTTGACTATACACACTATCATGGCTCTTATTTGGGTTTTATCAGGTTGGAGCTTAATTTTTACCTTAAGAGTGTTTGGGGCTAAATTTACAGGCATAGTGCATATTTTTGCTCCAGTTGTCATGGCACTACAAAAAATAGCTTATCTTTGTTAAAATCTGCAATTTGTTAAGCTTTTTGCTCTACTTTAGCTACTTAAACAGAGCAGAGATTTTTCTATTTAAACATTAGAGGCTGATATGGCTGAGCGTTTTAAACCACACCTTACTGTAGCTCTAATTATTGAGCATGAAGGTCGTTTTTTAATGGTTGAAGAGTACCAAGAAACTGGTGAGTTATGTTTTGGTACTGTAGCTGGTCACGTAGAGGCCAAAGAAAGCATTATTGAAGCAGCATTGCGTGAAGGTTTAGAAGAATGCGGCTGCCCAGTTGAGCTTGATTATTTAGTAGGCGTTTATGATTACGTAAAAGACTACGAAACCATTTTACGCTTCACTTTCAAGGCTCATTTAAAGGATCAAGATCCTAGCCAAGTTAAAATTAGCGATCCTGATGGTGATATCGTAGCTATTAAGTGGATGACTAAAGAGGAAATCTTTGAGGGTAAAAAAATGTGGCGTACCCGCCTCATTGGCCCAAATTATGAGGACTACTTTAACGGTCAACAAGTTCCTCTTTCATTTATTACTACTGTACGTTCTTAAAAACTTATGTCTGATACCCTATTTAGCCCTGATCACGAATTTAAAAGTGCTATCCCTTATGAGCAATTGCAAGGCAAGCATGTAGTTGTTGGTGTTTCAGGTGGCGTAGACTCCTCACTATCAGCTGCTTTATTAAAAGAAGCAGGCATGAAAGTTACTGCCCTCTTTATGAAAAACTGGGAAGAGGATGATACCGATAGCTATTGCTCAGCTTCTCAAGATAGACAAGATGCTCAGCAAGTATGTGATACTTTAGGTATTGAGCTTAAAACCATTAACTTTGCTGCCGAATATTGGGATCGAGTTTTTGAAAACTTTTTAAGTGAGTACCGTGCAGGACGCACTCCTAACCCTGATATCTTATGCAATAAAGAAATCAAGTTTAAAGCCTTTTTAGACTATGCTCTAGAGGATTTAAATGCTGATTTTATTGCTACAGGTCACTATTGCTTACGTAGTTTTGACCATGGTATCGATGGCCCTGCTCACTTATTAAGAGGCCTTGATAAGAATAAAGATCAAAGCTACTTTTTACATGCCATAGGCCCTAATAAGCTACACAAAGTCTTATTCCCTGTAGGTCATATCGAAAAGCCTTTAGTCAGACAAATGGCTCAAGAGCGTGGCTTAGTAACCGCTAGAAAGAAGGATAGTACAGGTATTTGCTTTATTGGCGAAAAGCGTTTTGGTCAATTTTTACATCAGTACCTTCCTGATGCTTCAACACCAGGCCCTATTATTTCTACAGACAATAAAGTAGTAGGTGAACACCCTGGTCTTATGTATTGCACTATCGGACAAAGAAAGGGTCTGCATATTGGCGGCAGCGCTGATGGTACTGGTGAGGCATGGTATGTAGTTGACAAAGATATGAGCCGTAATGCTCTAATCGTTGCTCAAGGACATAACCACAAAGCACTCTTTTCTAATGGTTTATGGGCTAGCAATGATACTTGGATCATTGGTATGCCACCTACTCCATTAAAATGTACTTGTAAGGTACGCTATCGTCAGCCTGATGTTAAATGTACTTTAGAGCGTGTCGATCACGCCTTAGATGGAGTAAATGTACGCTCCATGCTGAAAGTAACTTTTGATGAGCCAGTTTCTGCTGTAGCCCCAGGCCAATCTGTAGTCTTTTATAATGGACAAGATTGTTTAGGTGGAGCCATTATTGAAGCTCCCATTAAAGATTAATTTATCTAATACGCATTAATAATTTGGAAAGGATTGTATGGCCAGTGTAACTTACTTTGAAACTATTGCTCTTGCAGCACTGTTCCAGTCAGCTGCTCAAATCCAACGCATTGCACGTTTTGGAGCTGTTGACGAAAAAGCAATTGCACCTTTAATGCGTGCTTTAGTGATCACCAATCCTCAAACTATTGAGGAAATTTATGATCCTAAAACCATTATCCCTGGCTTAAATCAATTACTGACCTCTTTATACCCTAAAGAGGCAGCTCAGCCAAAGAATGCAGAACTTATTAAAGTAGCTTTTAGCATTATTGGTTTAGCTGGTACTTTAGAAAAGCAAGAGCCAATTTTTCAACAATTAGATCGTGAAGTTGATGTTCTAAGAGAGAATGTTTTAACTTTACATCCTGATTATGAAAAAGCCCCTGAAAACATCCTTATGGACTATGATGTTATCAAGCTTTATTCCAAAATTTATAGTGCTTTAATTAGCCCTAATTTCCCTAAGCTCATTATTTATGGCGAAGAAAGCTACTTACGCCGTACTGAGCTTCAAGAAATGATTCGTGCTTTATTATTATCTGGTATTCGTGCTAGCTTGCTTTGGCACCAAGTAGGCGGCAAGCGCTACTCCTTGATGTTCCGTTATAAGGATATTATTGAGTGTGCCCGCCAAGTTATTAATGATAATAATAAGTAATATCCAAAGATTTTCTTATAACTAATAAGCCACCTTGGTTGTGGCTTTTAGCTTTTAAGTTTTTAGCTTTATAAGCTAAGAAATATGAGCGCATCCTGTGCACTTAGTTAACTAAATGTTACTTCTTTTTTTGAGGTTAAGTTATGCAATTATCGCCTATCACTGCGATTTCACCACTTGATGGTCGCTATGAATCAAAGGTTCAAGAGTTACGTGCCATTTTCTCTGAATATGGCTTGATGCGCTTTAGAGTACAAGTAGAACTCACTTGGCTCAAGATGTTAGCAGCTTGCCCACAAATTAAAGAGGTTCCAGAGTTCTCTGCTGAGGCCATCGCTTTTATTGACAACATTATTGAGAACTTCTCTATTGAAGATGCTGAGGATATCAAGCGTCGTGAGGCAGTTACCAATCATGATGTTAAGGCAGTTGAGTACTTCTTAAAGGACAAGACCTCTACCAATGAAGAAATTGCTAAGGTTAAGGAGTTTATCCACTTTGCATGTACTTCTGAGGACATTAACAACAACTCTCACGCTTTAATGCTTAAGACTGCTCGTGAAGAGGTAATCTTACCTTTATGCGATAAGTTAATTGATGAGATCACTCGTCTTGCACATGAGTACGTTAACCTACCACTCTTAGCTCGCACTCACGGTCAGCCAGCTTCCCCTACCACCTTAGGTAAGGAAATGGCTAACGTAGCTTATCGTTTACGCCGTCAACGTAAGCAAATTGCTGAGGTTGAAATTTTAGGCAAGATCAATGGTGCTGTAGGCAACTACAATGCTCACTATAGCGCCTACCCAGAGGTAGATTGGCCTTCTTTAGCTAAGAACTTTGAAGAGTCCTTAGGCTTAACTTGGAATCCTTTCACCACTCAGATCGAGCCACACGACTATATTGCTGAGCTTTTCAACGCTATCGAGCGTTTTAACACCATCGTTTTAGATTTTGACCGTGATATTTGGGGCTACATTTCTTACGGCACCTTCACTCAAAAGACTATTGCTGGTGAGATTGGCTCTTCTACTATGCCACACAAGGTTAACCCAATTGACTTTGAAAACTCAGAGGGTAACTTAGGCTTAGCCAACGCTATCTTTGCTCACTTAGCTAACAAGCTCCCAGTATCCCGTTTCCAACGTGATTTAACTGACTCTACCGTTTTACGTAACTTAGGTGTTGCTTGCGGTTACTCAATCTTAGCTTGGAAGAGCACCTTAAAGGGCATTTCTAAGTTACAAGCTAACGAAGCTCACGTACGTGACGAGCTTAACCACAACTGGGAAGTTTTAGCTGAGCCATACCAGACTGTAATGCGTCGTTATGGCATTGCCAACCCATATGAGAAGTTAAAGGAACTTACTCGTGGTCGTGAGGTAAACAAGGAAACTATGCTTACCTTTATTGACACCTTAGAGATCCCTGAGGAGGCTAAGGAGAACTTACGTAAGTTAACTCCTGAGACCTATATCGGTATTGCCGATAAGATCACTGCCACTTTATAAGAGATCTTTTAGCTAATAGCTTTTAAGCTTGGCTCTTAAAATAGAGCATAAGCTCGTAGGGCATAGGAAGTTTTGATTAACTACTATGCCCTACTTAAGTTATCATGAGGGCTTTTTAGCCCTTTTGCTTTGGTGTATCCAATCTAGGGATTTTAAACCACAAAGATCTCTAGCTTGGTTGCATCTTTAAGACAAAAACCATATTCGTGCTCTTCTCGAGCATCAAGCTTTAATTGTTTCTTGCGCCCTGCGCTTGATAAAAATCCTACATCACAGCAACATTAACCGCTGTATGTATGTATGAGTCATAGTCTTATTTAGCTTATATTGTTTGTTCCTAGTAATGATGCTTAACTCTAGTGTAAACAATTATGCCTATTACTTAAGACTTAATAGACAAGGCAACAAAGTACTAAGAACTATCCTTGGTGCTTTAGTCTTTTACAATACAAAGATCATCTCAATAGCCTCTATAGTCAGGTAATCACGACCCTATAGATTTAATGCAACTTGAGCACTGACTTATTAATAATGCTTAAATACCAAGTAAGCGTACCTGACTTAACTTAATACCCAGGCGACCTTACTTTTTAAGCGCTCTTTGTCTTAATGTATGCTCATTTGTAATCACTATAGATGAAATTACCGAGGCCAATTTTGAGCCAGACACGCGAACGTTATTTTGAGTGGATCCTTGTGGGTCTAATTCTCATTATGGGTAGCTTGCTTTTCTATCAAGCATTGCCTTTTTTAAACGGTACTTTGGGTGCTATCACTCTCTATATCTTATTAAGAAGGGTTAATCTATTACTCTCTACCCGCTTCTCTCCATCCATAGCTCCATGGATTATTACTATAGCTGTTACTATTTTTGTACTGATACCATTATCTATTTTCTTATGGTATCTCATTGATTTGGTACAAAGCGTCAACTTTGACGTACAAGTAATTATCAAGCGCTTTACTGATACTATTCGCTATCTGGAAAGAACTACCAATTTACAGATTGTTTCTGAAAAATCAGTAGCCTTTATTACTGCCAAAGGAACAGCCTTTGTTAACTCTTTAATGGCTGGTATCAATAACGCTGCTATCAATCTCTTTACTACTATCTTAATCTTATTCTTCTTGCTTGCAGGTGGAGTAAAGATGGAGATTGCTATTGCCCGTTGCTTACCTTTTTCTGATAACAACAAGCACACTATTATTAATAAAGTAAGCACTATCGTACGCTCTAATGCTATTGGTATTCCTTTATTAGCCATGATTCAAGGTGGTGTTGCTGCTGTAGGTTATTGGATTTGCGGCGTTAATAATCCAATTGAATTTGGTGCACTAACTGGTTTTGCCTCCATGATTCCAATTGTAGGCTCTATGTTAGTGTGGATACCTTTAGCTATTGTTCAATATTTTGAGCAAGGCACAGCTGCTAGTATTTATGTAGCTTTATATGGCGTTATTGTCATTTCCCAGTGTGACAATGTATTGCGCATGTTTATGCAAAAGCGCATGGCTGATACTCACCCATTAATTACTATTTTTGGTGTGATTGCAGGTCTGCCTTTATTTGGTTTCATGGGTTTAATTTTTGGCCCACTCTTAGTGGCCATGTTCTTATTGTTCTTGGAAATGTTCATTAAGCAATACATTATTGGTGATGACTTAAGCCTCCAAGATGCAAAAGCCAAGCGTGCTCGTACCTTTGATCCACAATCAAGCATTAAGGCCAAGCATAAATCTCAAGAAGAATTTATCGCCCAAGCTACCATTAAGAGCAAGCAGCTCAAAAACCGTGCTCAAATCAAGCACCAAAACAAGCAAGAGCTCTTATCAGGCAAGCAAAGCTCACCAGCTTCCAAAGCCAGCACCAGCGCCAGTGCCAGCACCATCTCCAGTGCTAGCACCAGCAGTGCTAATAGCGCCAGCACTAGCGCAGCTAGCGCTGAAAGCAGCGCCTTAGCAAGCACTGCAACCAATACCAGTGCCAATACACAAGCTAAGGCTAAGAACAAGGCTAGCGACAAAGCTATTACTAGCACTAAAAATACAGCTAAGAACAAGGCTGACTTTAAGACTAGCAAGGCTGAGATTAAGCAACAAAAGCGTCAGGCTGCTAAATTAAGAGTTCAAGAGGAACAAGAGGCTAATGAAAGAGAATTAGCTAAAAAGACTCTTAGTGTTCCTAAAAGAGAACCAATTAACTTAGCTGAGCGCTCTTTATTAAACTTTAACCATATTCCAGACAATAACCATCTTTCTGATGATGCCCCTGGTAAAAATATGGTAGCCCGTGCTGTATCTCAAGCGATCAACTCTTTTGATAAGTTTGATGACTTAGATGGCAATATGGCATTTGGTGGCAGTGAGTTATTTAAAGATGACTACCTAACTGCTAATACCAAGCAACAATTAGCTAAAAAGCGCAGCCTTAGTAAGATGGATCTTGAACAAAAGCCAATTCCTTTTGTTCAGGCTAATGATTTACCATCAAGCGCCCGCCCAAGCTCAGATGAGGCTACCAAGGCTCAAGCAAATGCCACAGAGCACAGCTCAAATGAGGCAAGTAATGAGCCTGTATTAAGCTCTAAGACTCAAGATAAGGGCAGCAAAGAGCAGAAAACTGAGCACCATGCACGTAATGCACGCTCTAATCGTAAAGATCGTAAAGATAAAGCTCATCGTAACGATAGAAGCGAGAAGAGTGAGCGTAACGAACGTATCGAGCGTAATGAGCGCAATGATCGCCCTGAGCGCAACGAGCGTAGCGAGCACAATAGCCGCAAAGATAGAGCTCACGCTAAGGCTAGCGATCGCCACAACAAAAAGAATGACAGAAGCTCAAGTTATGAACGTAACAAGAGCAATAGTAAGGCAAGTCGTACTCGTAAGAGCCATGATAGCCATAAATCACGTCGTGATAACTTAGGCTACCAAACCATGCGCTCTGAGCGTAGCTCTGCTGTAGCCCAAGAACCTGTTATTCGTACTGTGGTATCACACCAATATGGTAACTTTGATCTTAATAAGAGCCGCAACTCAGGTCTTAAGACCCAATTGGTATCCATGCATACTGCTAAAGGCACAGTGATGGCTCAACCGCCACGTCGTCGCCCATCAAAGCGTCGTCCATATCACTAAAAGCTTGCTAGCAAGTTAAAACAAAAGCCAGAGCCTTCCCAAACGAAGGACTCTGGCTTTTTAGTTTTGATTACTACCACCACCGCCAGCACCAACCGCAACAGCAGCAGCATCAGCCACTGCAACAGCAACAAATCTCAACAATCACTACCGAACACCACCATAGACCTCATGGCAATTAATAAGAACCAAACGGTTCAACGCTGTAAACAAGCGTAATTTCGTTAATTAGGCTACTAAAAATGAGATAGCGCCTCATCTTGACTAAATTTGCTATGATTAATGGCCGTTAGACATAGAGGCAATCTTACATGTAGTGCATCGAGTTGCTTTTTATTGCACTTAATTTTAAAATTTTGTTGTCACTATAGTTTTAATTTTTCATAGATAAGATTGGCTTATTTATGTGACTATCAGTCTTTAGTTTTAGCCTTAATATTTGGATCTAGCTTCACTTTTTTTAGCTCTGGTCACATATCTTTTGTTGCTCTCTAGCTATAATTTAGTATGTTAGTATTTTCCTTACAAAATTTTAGACGTTGTATGTTTATTATTAAATTGCTTGCCGTTTTTGTATAAGAATTTAATTTTTTTTGCTTTTGTTTGTCACAACCTCATAGCTAAACAATTGGTCTTAATTGAGCTATTGGCTTGCTTTTATTTACAAGACAAAAGCAAACTTTGATGTTAGTTGTTAGCTTCTACAAACATCATTTTTATTATCAAGGTACTATGCTTGAGCCTGGTATTAGTCGTCTGTATTGTCTGTAGCATTGGATTTAGGAAAAATTGCATTAGTTTGCAATAAGGATTTTTTATGGTCAGTTATATTAGTGAAATTAAGCTCAAGCAAGGCTTGCGAAAAGTAACAGCTATTTCGCTTATCAGCCTAATATTGCTGTCCTTATTTGCTTTTTCTACAGTTAAAGTAGTTTCTTATGTATATACCTCAACTAATAATGCTGAGGTTGAAACAACTATTAATGAGTATGCCATTACCATTAAGAGAAAAGCCCAAGGTGAAATGAGAGCCTTGCGTACTCTCGCTATGTTTACCTCCAAAAGTGATGACATTACTAAGACCTATAGTGCTGTAGGAACTGATAATATTCCTTTTGATGTAGTAGGATTCTGGAATCTTGATGGTTCCTGTGAGCAGGTTTCTATTAGTGGCGCTCGTACTGATTCTCACTATAAGAATTTACCACCTCAAGTAAAAGTTGCCATTTCCTCTGCTTGGCTGGGACAAAGTGCTGTATCTGCCCCTTACTACTCCCCTACCATTGGTCAGGAAATGATCACCTATGCATCTCCAGTTCATGCTACCTCTGGCAATGTAATTGGTGCCCTCTCTGGAGCTGTAGGTCAGCGTTCTTTTGATACAGCTTTACAACAGCTCTCTATGGTTAACCAAGGAATGGATACTTTTTTATGTAATTCCTCTGGTTTTATCTTCTCAACTGGTGTTAACTCCATTATTCCTAACGATTTAAAATCGATTAATGACTTTACTGGTTTTGATGAGATTACTCATGAACAAATTAAAGTTGGTCTAGTTTCCACCAATAGTATCCAAATTGAGACCCAGCTTTATAACAAAAGTTATTTAATTACCTTAACTCCTTTAGGTTTTTCTGATTGGTATATTGGCACCTTAAGCAATAATGAGTTTAGTGAAAGTCCTTACTTTAAGTCCATTATCATATTGATAGTCAGCTTGTGTGTGATCTTCACTTTATGTGCCTTCATTGCTGTTTACCTCTTTATCAGCATGAAGAGCAGCTATAAGACTCAGCTCTTAATTGCTCACTACGACCCAGTGACCGATGCTTATAACTACCAAAAGTTCTTATTAGAGTTTAGAAATATCGACTATCGTACTAATACAGACAGCACTTACTCTGTAGTATCTCTTAACATTCATGACTTTAACTATATTGAGGACATGTTAGGCGAACTCCAGACTGATGAGTTACTACGTATTATTGCTAATACTTTAAAAGAGCAAGATAGTATCTTAATGTTCTGCCACCACGAGCTAGATCAATTCTTTATGATCTTACGTCTCAGAGAGCAAAACGAAATTGATGCTGAAATTCGTCGTATTATGAATTTATGCGTCAGCAGAATTAATGTAGAAGTTTCTACTATTCCTATTGTTATGTACGCTGGTGTGGCCTTTACTTATCCAGACTTAACTCCAGATAAGATTGTTAGCCGAGCTGAATTTGCTAAAAAGCAGATTACTAAGACCTATACCCACGCCGTACGCTTCTATGATGAGAATGCTTATAAGAAAGAAGCTTTCTTACATAGTATTGAAAAGAGCATGAGAGATGCTTTAATTAAGGAAGAGTTCAAACTATTCTTACAGCCAAAGATCGATTTAGCTACAGGAAAGGTCTATGCTGCTGAAGCCTTAGTTCGCTGGATTTCTGATAGTGATGTCATAGTATATCCAAACGACTTTATTCCTTTATTTGAGCAAAATGGCTTCTGTACTGAGCTTGACCTTTATATGTTTGATAAGGCTTGTGCTCATATTCGTTACTATATGGATAATGGTATTGAACCAATTTACTATTCCATTAACCAGACTAAACTTTTAATTTTCCAAAAAGGCTATACCGCTAAGTTAAAGGCCATTATTGATAAATATCAAATTCCGCCTAAATACTTAGTAATTGAAGTATTAGAAGATTTAGCCACCCATAATGTTAACGAGCTGAACAACCGTATTAATGAGCTTAAGAGCCTAGGCCTCTCTATTGCCTTGGACGACTTTGGTTCTGGCTATAGCTCCCTTAATATTGTTGCTGGCCTGGACATTGATGAAATTAAGTTTGATCGTGAGTTCTTATTAGCCGAAGATCCTGAGCAGATTAAGAAGAATCACATGATCTTACGAGTACTATCTAAATTAGCCAAGGAGCTTGGTATTCGTACTGTAGTTGAAGGTGTAGAGCGTCACGAAGATGTTGATTTCTTAAAGAGCATCGATTGTGACCTGGCCCAAGGCTATTACTACGACCGCCCAATTCCTGTTGACGCTTTTGACAAGAAGTATATGTTCCCAGGAACTCCTTTAGAGGATAAGTCAGAGCCATCCAAAGATAGCCCTGCTGCTAAGTAAGCTTTAGTTAACAAAAAGAAAACAGCCTCTGATACCACCTACTAAGCCTCATAGGGCTTAGTAGGTGTCAGAGGCTATTTGTTTTGTTTTAAAGTTGCTGCTTATTTAAAGAGATTTGGATTTTCTTCAATAAAGGTACAACTACCTTTCATATCAAGATCACAAGCTTTTTGGACAAGCTCAATAATCTTAGGGCCATTAGCCTTATCACCCTTTTTAGTATAAGCGCCTACAGCTTGCTCGCAAGCAACACCAGATTTAAGATCACAGCCCTTAGTAAACCATTTAGCAGCACGATCTAGATTTACTCTAACCTTCTCTCCTTTTAAGAAAATGTAGCCTACCTTTAAGCAACTATCTACATCGCCGCCATTACATTTGCTTTCAAGACTCAATACATCCTTAGGAATACGTTGCGGAGCAGCTACAGTACTAAAAGACGTAGACATTAGCGCACAGGCAGCAACAGCTAAAACTAAAGTTTTTGGCAAGCCAAAAGCATGTTGAAACATATTAAGACTCCTTATAGATCGTAGCCATAAATAAAGGCTTTATAAAAGTATGATCATTTTATATGATAGCCCCATCCTAGGACTATAAGCTACATCACACTTTCCTTTGTCCTCTAATAAATTTCCAGCCGCCATCGCCCATCCATTCCCCCAATCATCAAGCCAAGCCAAACCTTTCTTAAAGACTGTTTACCGTCCTTATCTCTATAGAATTACACAAGAAACAAAATACCAGTTTCCTTATACACCTTACCCTTAGCCCTAGCCGTAGCCCTAGCCCTGTAAATTACATTCATGGTGTACCACAATGCCAAGACCTTAATACCAAAAGCCAACCAACAAATGATTCTGGCCCCCCTCTATGGATTGAGTAATAGCTTGAATATAATTGTTGGCTTAAACATGTATGTAATAGCTTTATGCTAAGTCCATTATTTTTAAAGAACTGGCTATTACTGGTAAAATGTGTAGGATTAGAAAGTTAAGAAATTACATCAGGAATAGAGCCATGTGCTCCTGAATGTTTGCTTTCTAAAAATTATTTCTCTGCTCAAATGTAAATAACTTGGTCTTGTATTCATGAAAGTAAAAATTGCAGGCTTCACCAAATTAGTCCCTGATGTTTGTAAGCAATTAGCCGATCATGGCCTAATACTTAACGAAAAAACCTCTATTTGCCGCAATTTTCTTTTTAATGGCCCAGTTGAGATTTATAGCAACTGCTCTTTGACCAGAGTGCAGATGGACGCTTATTCTTACATAAATAATGATGCTACCATTCGTACTACTAAGATTGGTCGCTACTGCTCAATTGGCAATCACGTAGACATAGGCATGCCTTTTCACAATTACAAATATGCTACTAGTTCATCGGCTATCTTTAAAGGAAGCCATTTTGAGCGCTATGTGGGTAAGCTCCCTGATGTCTTTCCTTATGCTATAGAGCATAAAGGCTCGAGCTCAGTTGAACCTACTATAGGCAATGATGTCTGGGTTGGTGCGCACGTAAAAATCCCTGCCTCAGTTAATATTGGACATGGCGCTGTGATAGGCACTAATGCCGTAATTACTAAAGATGTGCCTCCATATGCCATTATTCAAACCAGCACTAACAACCAAAAGCTAAAACCTAATGAGCTTAAGTACCGCTTTAAGGATGAGGTAATTGCTGATTTGCTGGAAATTAACTGGTGGGATTATGATCTACTAAAGATGCTAGCTGCGGGAGTTAAAGTTCCTTATACCAAGATAGAGGACTTTATTAAGTTCTTTAAGAACGAAGACCTGAGCGCCTTCCCTATCATTCCAGATGACTGGAAATTATTAACTATTCTTTCTGAAAATAAGATTAAGCTTATCCCTGGTCAAAAAGATATGTTTATGGACTTTACCCATATCGATTTGCCTGACGAGCCTTAATTGAGAACTTGTCTATAAGTAAGCCTGCTTAATCAGATCAAGTAAAAATCCTGCGGGATCACTTAGGAAGACTAGATTAATGGTTTATAAGAAAATGGTAATAAACAGCTAAAATAGCTTGTTCTTAAAGGTGCTACTTTATAAGTACAGTATGATTAGCTTGTTGATCCCGCAACATTTTTACTTGAACCTTTAATTAGGCTGGCACTGTTCTATCACAGCTTTATCATGCCTTAGCAATATAGGTGTAATGCGAGCAGCCTAAGCCTAGGCATAAGCCTAAGCCTACTTTGTTGGCTTGGGCTTGGGCTTGGGCAGGATGGCTAAGCAAATTGGTACTTTTAGCAGTCTACTATCTGCTAAAAAACAAAAGGCAGAGATATCACTTTGGAATCTCTGCCTTGGGCAAAATAAAGGTAAAACTAGTACTAGATTTCAAAAGTTCGTCACCCCCCTATTATGAGTAATATGGGGGAGACAAAATAAAATTGTTGGTGCAGCAAATAGCTTTTAACCTACATCCCCGATTTTAATATAGGGTAACACCATAGTAAAGACATAGGTCGCAGCTACACTAAGCATAGATAAGCCTTTGTAGATAGTTGAGTCGTTGCCCTATTATATTATTTATGATACCCTACATAATATAACCTACATCCCCGATTTTAATATAGGGTAACACCATAGTAAAGACATAGGTCGCAGCTACACTAAGCATAGATAAGCCTTTGTAGATAGTTGAGTCGTTGCCCTATTATATTATTTATGATACCCTACATAATATAACCTACATCCCCGATTTTAATATAGGGTAACACCATAGTAAAGACATAGGTCG
>Briea_p1__coassemble_684_pt1 | contig 32067 bp, 19 predicted proteins | sample Briea_p1__metabat2_low_PE_001 | metagenome-assembled genome bin Briea_p1 | reverse complement strand
ACCGTTGACCTCTTGCATGCCATGCAAGCGCTCTCCCAACTGAGCTATAACCCCAACTTAAATGGTGGAGGTATACGGGATCGAACCGTAGACCCTCTGCTTGCAAAGCAGATGCTCTCCCAACTGAGCTATACCCCCACGATGGGTAACCAGAATGTTTAAGTTTTGGTGGAGCTAAACGGGATCGAACCGTTGACCTCTTGCATGCCATGCAAGCGCTCTCCCAACTGAGCTATAACCCCACGTCGTCAGAAAACGATGCTCATTATACAGTTGCAAATTTTACTGTCAACAACTTTTTACAAAAATTTTAAAATTTTTTAATCAGCGGCCATTTTGCCCCAAAATTTCACAAACACCAAAGCCTGATCAATCCCTAATACTTATGCACCATAGCCAAGGCAAAGGCATAAGGCATAAGTATGGCTATAGTCATAGCCTTCACTACAGTCTAGGTTTGGGCCATGGTTATAGCCATGGCCAGAGCCTTGGGCTGCTTTTATTACCTGGGGTGAGCATAAAGCGTAGTACTGATTGCATTGCTAACTCATAAGATAGGGCTGGAGTCGCCGCTTCTAGACCTCTGCCCTGAGCCATTGTTATGGTTCTGGCAATGGCTAAGTAGGGGTGGGGAGATTGTTTTTGTGGTTGGTCAAATTGAGGGAGGCTGGATAACTTTTGGGTGAGTGATGGTTGAGTGCTGGGGTGTTAGCTTGACTGGGTGGAGCTGTGGTTGATGGTGAAGGAGGGTGGTTTTGCTAGTGGGTTGGGGTTAAAAATGGTTTATATTTGGGATTTTTGGTGGGTTGGTAGCTGTGTTTGAAGTGGTGGGATTATGATGTATTGGGGGTGCATTACCTAAAAAATATTAACTATTACGGCTATAAGATATAAATAATATGATAATCTTGCCTGCGTTAGCTCAAGAGTATGTGGGCTGTATTTCCTATATTAATACTAGTGAGGGCTTAAATAGAAATTGTCGTATATCAAGCAAATGTGATAATTCCTATTTACGTCTAAAAGAAGATAGCCAATAAGCTTTAAAGGATTGTGAGCGCTATGGTAAAAAAGGTCGAATCGGTATATGACGGCTCCTCTATTGAGGTCTTAGAGGGTTTAGAGCCAGTACGTCGTCGTCCAGGTATGTATACTGATACTACCAGTCCTAACCATTTAGGCATGGAAGTAATTGATAACTCAGTAGATGAAGCTTTAGCTGGATATGCTAATGAAATTGAAGTGGTATTACATGAAGACAATTCACTACAAGTAGTGGATAACGGTCGTGGTATGCCTGTAGATTTACATCCTGTTGAAAAGGTTCCTGCTATTGAGCTGATCTTTGGCCGTTTACACGCTGGTGGCAAGTTTAACAAGGAAAACTATGGTTTTTCTGGTGGCTTGCATGGTGTGGGTGTGAGTGTAGTGAATGCTTTATCTACTCGCTTAGAAGCTCAGGTTAAGCGTGGAGGTAAGATTTACGCTATTGCTTATGAAAATGGCAATAAGGCTGAAAATTTACATGAAATAGGTACTTGCGATAAAAAAGAAACAGGTACTTCTATTCGTTTCTACCCTGATAGCTCTTATTTTGATAATGGTAATTTTAACTTTAAGAGCTTAATGCATTTATTAAAGGCCAAAGCAGTGCTTTGTCCTAACCTCACCGTACATTGTTTAAATAAAAAGACAGGTGAGCAATTTACTTGGACTCACGAAGGCTCTTTAGGTAATTACTTATTAAATCAATGTTCTAATCGTGAAATTTTGCCAGCCGTTCCTTATTCTGATGTCGTTAAGAGTGATGACTATGAGGTGGCTTTTGCGGTAGCTTGGGAAATTGATTCTAATGAAAGAGTAAGAGAGTCTTTTGTTAACTTAATTCCTACTGCCGAAGGTGGTACCCACGTTAATGGTTTCCGTGTAGGTCTGCTCTCTGCTATGCGTGAGTTTTGTGATTTGCACAATCTCTTGCCACGCAATTTAAAATTAGTAGCAGATGATGTGTGGGCAGGATGTTCTTTTGTTTTATCAGTAAAGATACGTGATCCACAATTTGCTGGTCAAACTAAGGAAAAGCTCTCTTCACGTGAATGTGCCTCTTTAGTTGAGGGTGTAGTTAAAGATCGTTTTTCTTTATACCTCAATGCTAACTTAGAGAGTGCTAAAGCTTTAGCTAACTTAATTATTAGTGCCGCCAAAGTACGAGAGGCCTCAGCTAAAGTAGTAGAGCGTAAAAAGTCAGTTCGTGGTCCACAATTACCAGGCAAGCTAGTTGACTGTACTTCTACTGATCCGTCTCGTAGTGAGCTCTTTATTGTTGAGGGTGATTCAGCAGGCGGATCAGCTCGTCAGGCTCGTGATGCCTCATTCCAGGCTATCTTGCCTTTACGTGGCAAAATTTTAAATACCTGGGAAGTATCTGCTAATACTGCTTTAGCCTCAGAGGAAATTCGCTCTATTTCTATTGCTATAGGCTTAGAGCCTGATAGTGATAATTTAGAGGGCTTGCGTTATAACAAGATTTGTATTTTGGCTGATGCTGACTCTGATGGCTTGCATATTGGTACTCTGTTATGTGCCTTATTTGTGCGTCACTTTACCAAATTAGTAAAGGAAGGCCATGTTTATGTAGCTTGCCCTCCTTTATATCGTATCGATAGTGGCAAAGACAAAGAGTATGCTTTAGATGATGCTGAATTGGCATTAAAGCAAAAGCAGTTACTAAAACGTGGTGCTAAGGCTGAGAATATTAAAATTCAGCGCTTTAAGGGCTTAGGTGAAATGAATCCTGAGCAATTACGTGAAACTACCTTAGCTCCTCAATCTCGCCGTTTAATGCAATTGACTTTAGAAGATCAAGTACAAGATGAGACCTTTGCTTTATTTGACATGTTATTGTCTAAAAAGAGAGCCTCAGATCGTCGTGTTTGGTTAGAGCAAAATGGCGATAAAGCACAATTAATGGATTAATTATCATTGGTTGGTGCCATAGCATATGAAAATAAGGGCCAAAACTATCAGGTTTTTGGCCCTTATTTTTTGGCATATTGGCTTAGTTTGTGCTTTAATTAAGCTTAAGTTTGCTTTTGCTAAAGTAAGCTTGCTGGTTTTTTATTGATCCTGCTACTGCAACTACGCTAATTAGTTGGTAGATAGGTGTTGGTGGTCGCATACTATTTTGAATTTATGAGCAGATAGCCTGTGAGCTTTTGAGATCATAAATTTGGTTGCAAGACTTTGTTTTAACTTTTAGCGCCAGGGCTTTGGATTTATCCAAGGTCTTCCTAGCTTTGACAAGTTGTAATAATCGTTAGTTTAGGCAAGCATTAGCCTTGAGCTTGCTGGTAATTGTCGCTTATTTACAGCTTTGTTTAGAGCACTGACAGAGGAGATGAAATGGCCGAGTCGTCCGATGGACAGGAGAAGACCGAAGAGCCGACTGGTAAACGAATATCAGACGCGCGCAAAAAAGGTCAACTTCCTCGATCGCGTGAGGCAGGAACATTCTTTGTACTGCTCTCAGGTGTGGCTTCAATATGGATCATGTCTACCTTCTTAGGAGAAGGCATGTTGAATATTATGAAGCAGTCCTTTACTCTTGAAAAAGAACAAGTTTTTGATCTTTATGAGATGGGACGTATTTTCTACCAACACATATTTACCATTGCTATTCCTATTTTAGGTATTTGTGGAACTATGTTGGTAGCAGCATTCTTTGGCAATATTATGATTGGTGGCATGAACTTTTCAACCGAAGCTATCATGCCTAAGCCAGATAAGCTTAATCCTATCAATGGTTTTAAGCGTATTTTTAGTATGAACTCAGTAGTTGAGCTCATTAAGAGTATTGCTAAGGTAGCTTGTATTGGTTCGATTTGCTACTTTTTGATTAGCGGTCGTATCAATCAAATATTACGTTTATCTTATATTGACGTATATTCAGCGGTACACGATGCTTTTGTGATCCTGTTTATTTTCATGGTAATCATTGTGTGCGCCATGATCCCAATCATCTTAATTGATGTTCCTTTCCAAATTTGGCAATACCGTCAACAATTGCGTATGACCAAACAGGAACTTAAAGATGAAATGAAGGAGACCGAAGGTAATCCGCAAATTAAGAGTCGTATGAAACGTATGCAGTACGAAATGGCTGCTCGTCGTATGATGTCTAAGGTACCTACAGCTGATGTGGTAGTTACTAACCCAACCCATTATGCAGTAGCTTTATCTTATGACCCTAATGGAGAATTAGCTCCTTTAGTGGTAGCAAAGGGTGTGGATGAGGTAGCAGAAAAGATTAAGGAAATTGCACGAGAGTACAAGATTCCAGTACTGCAACTACCGCCTTTAGCTCGTTCTTTATACTACACTACTGATTTGGATCGTGAAATTCCTCGTGGTCTGTTCCAAGCGGTAGCGCAAGTATTAGCATGGGTTTTAGGAACTAAGGCTTATAGAGAGGGTAAGGCACCGCAGCCTCCTCGAGAGTTGGATAAAGAATTACCTATCCCAGATGAGCTTAAGTTCTAAGATTTAAATAAGGGTGTTTGTTTTGAACAAACACCCTTATTGTTTTTAGGTGGCCATGAAAATAGTCGTGATATCTTTTCCTTGCCCTTGCATTATAGTTGGGCAAAAGTATATTTTGGCAAAAGTGGTGATTTGGGGTAGATCTTATTAGAAGAGGGGTGGTTTTAGGGTCGCTAAAGAGGGTTAAGTTAGTATGGTACTTAGGGCTAAGAGGGCTAAATAGCTAGCTTAGTAAGTTATTAGTTAGCTACGGCTAACTAAAATTGATAATTTTATATCACCTTGCATCATGTATCTATTAAGAAATTATTAACTTTTAAGTTGTGTGCAAAAATTCCATAAAATTGCTATTGCTTAATAATACTTTGCAAATTTTAAGCTGTTCTTGTGGTACAATCGCCATACCAAACAGCAAAGCTATCTATCATATAATAATATGATACATATGTTTTGTTTATGGATATAGGTTTTATCTATTCAATATAATTTGCGGTAGGATCTCTTGCCTTAGCTAAAGGCAGGTAGTTTATTAGATTAGGCAAAACTATGTTGTCGTCTTCATCTGATAGACGTACAGACAAACAACAAGGTTACCCCCAATCATCAGACTAGATGCTTTAGTTTAGTTGTCATATAGTTTGTTCAAGCTTTGAATTAAGCAATACCTCAAAATTAATTGGAGCACTAACTTTTTAATTGTGTTTTACTAATTAAAATAAGATGGTTAGATTTCCTTGAAACATGGGACTTAGTGCTCAGTAATAGAAAATTGATTCGGCTCTTAATAATCTTTTGGAGGATTAAATGGCCAGTAAGCATAGTAAGAAATCAGCTCCAGTTCAGACTGTGAAAACCGTAGCTAGCCAGGAAACTGAAGTTGCTAAGAGTGCAGTAACTACTGCCGTTGACAATTGTGATTGCTCTAATGAGAGTGACTTATTCAAGCCAACTGTAGAGCAATTTAAGCAGTCAATTGTTAACCACTTAAGAAGAACTATTGGTACCTCAGAGAAGAAGGCCTCCAATTTAGCTTGGTGGCAAGCAGTAGTTTACGCAGTTAATGAATTAGTTTTCGAGCGTTTAACCCAGACTCAAGCTACTCACGCAGGCAACGATACTCGTGCGGTGAACTATTTATCTGCTGAGTTCTTAATGGGCCGTTTAACCGTTAATAATCTTTGCAACTTAGAAGTTTACAATACCTGTAAAGATGCTTTAGCTTCTTTAGGTGTAGACATCAATGCCGTTTGCGATGAAGAGCCTGATATGGCTTTAGGTAACGGTGGTTTAGGTCGTTTAGCAGCTTGCTATATTGATTCTTTAGCTACCTTAAAGTACCCATCCATTGGTTACGGCTTACACTATGAAAACGGCTTGTTCCGTCAAGAAATTCGTGGTGGTCGTCAGGTTGAGCGTCCAGATTCTTGGCGTGAGTACGGCTGTCCATGGGAAGTTTGCCGTCCTGAGTCTGTTCAAGAAATTCCTGTTGGTGGTTATGTAGAGGATCAAGTTGCTCCTGATGGCACCATTCACAAAGTATGGCACCCTGATCACATCATCAAGGCTGTACCTTGGGACATTCCTGTAGTTGGTTTCCGTGGTTCTTCCGTAACTGTATTACGTTTATGGGAGTCTCGTGCTAACGAGCAATTTAACTGGGACGTATTTAACGCAGGTGGTTACGTAGATGCTCAAGAGGAAAAGGCAGCATCTGAGACCATCTCTAAGGTTTTATACCCTAATGACTCTACCGAAGCTGGCAAGATGTTACGTCTTACCCAACAGTACTTCTTCTGTGCCGCTTCCTTAAGAGATATTTTACGTCGTTACAATCGTGCTCACCACCACGATTACTCAGCTTTTGCCTCTAAGATCGCTATTCAGCTCAATGATACTCACCCAGCTATCGCTGTAGCTGAGTTAATGCGCTTATTATTAGATGAGGAAGGTTTAAATTGGGATAGTGCATGGAAGATCGTAACTGATGTCTTTGCCTATACTAACCACACCTTATTGCCAGAGGCTTTAGAGAAGTGGCCTGTATACCTCTTCGAGCGCTTATTACCACGTCACTTAGAGATCATTTATGAGATCAATGCTCGTTTCTTAGACGGTGAAGTTGCTCGTAAGTGGCCTAATGATAATGGTATGCGTGCTAAGCTTTCTATCATCGAAGAAGGCCCATGCCGTATGGTTCGTATGGCCCACTTATCTGTTATCGCCTCCCGTCGCGTTAACGGCGTAGCTGAGATCCACTCTCAATTAGTTCGTGAGCAATTATTCCCAGAGTTTGCTCAAATTTGGCCAGATCGCTTCTGCAACGTAACTAATGGTGTAACTCCACGTCGTTGGTTATTAGCATGTAACCCAGGCTTAGCTGAGCTTTACAATGAGGTTTCTGGTAAGGATTGGCCATTACACTTAGACTCATGTGCTAAGATGCGTCCATTTGCTGATAAGCCAGACTTCCAAAAGCGCTTCATGGACGTTAAGTTCAAGAACAAGGTTGCTTTAGCTGCTGAGATTAAGAAGTTATGCGGTGTTGAGGTTGACCCTCACGCAATCTTTGACGTACAAGTCAAGCGTCTCCATGAGTACAAGCGTCAGCACTTAAACTTACTATATATCCTCCACTTATATCGTGAGTTATTAAGTGATCCTACCAAGACTATTGTGCCTCAGGTATTTATCTTTGGTGCTAAGGCAGCTCCTGCTTATACCTTAGCTAAGGATATTATCTATGCTATCAATAAGATTGGTGAGCGCATTAACAATGATCACCGTATTCGCAACCAGCTTAAGGTAGTATTCATTCCTAACTATCGTGTAAGCTTAGCTGAGAAGATTATTCCAGCTGCTGATGTTTCTGAGCAGATTTCTACTGCAGGTTACGAGGCTTCTGGTACTTCTAACATGAAGTTTGCTATGAATGGTGCTCTTACCTTAGGTACCATGGACGGTGCTAACATCGAGATTGTTGCTGAGGCTGGTGAGGAGAATAACTTCATCTTCGGTCTAAGCGTACAAGAGGTTCAGGATCTTAAGGCCAAGGGCTACAATCCATGGGACTTCTACAATAGCGATGCGGACTTAAAGGCTGTCTTAGATTGGCTCGATACTGATTACTTCACCCCTGGTCAGCCTGGTGCTTTATCTTCTATTAAGCGCTCATTATTAGACCACGGTGATCCGTTCTTAGTATTAGCTGACTTTGCCTCTTATCGTGATGCTCACAAGCGTGTTGAGGAGCTTTATAAGGACAAGGAGCGTTGGGCTCGTGCCGCTATTATCAACTCTGCTTCTATGGGCAAGTTCTCCTCTGATCGTTCTATCGAGGATTACGTACACAATATTTGGTCATTAAAGAGCTACGACGTTAATAATAAGTAATGAAATTTAGTTAATCTTTCATTGCTTTTATTAAACAAAGGTCTTGTTCTGAGCAATTGGGGCAAGACCTTTTTAGTAAATTATTTCAAGATAAAATTTTTTACTATTGAGCCACTAGGGAAATTAAATCAGCTTTGCTTAGCAATATTAAGACATAAGCAAATTGTTTTTTTGTATAATTTCATTTTTTCAATGGCTTTTTTAATGAATTTCAGAAGGTGTTATGTCAGATAATCTTGTCAACTTAATGGATATGGATCCTGATACTTTAAAAGAGTTTCTTGTTGCTCATGGTGAGAAACCTTTCCGTGCTACCCAACTATTAAAATGGATCTACCAATATGGCGTAGTTGACTTTGATAAAATGACCAACGTCAAAAAGGAAAGCTGTGCTCTTTTAAAGCAAATTGCTTACATTAAAGCTCCTGAAATTGTAACTGAGCAACGCTCTAGTGATGGTACCATTAAATGGGCTTTAGACGTGGGTGATGGTCAGTTAGTAGAAACAGTATTAATTCCTGAAAAAGATCGTAATACTTTATGTATTTCTACTCAGGTAGGCTGTCCTGTTAAGTGCTCATTTTGCCGTACAGGAAAGTCAGGCTTTAACCGTAATTTAAAAGTTCATGAAATTATTGGCCAAGTATGGAGAGCTGCCTCTCGTGTTGGCTTTAGCGAAAACAAAGAGCAAAAACCTATCTCTAATGTTGTAATGATGGGTATGGGCGAGCCTTTGCTAAATGTGCAAAATGTTTTGTCTGTAGTAAAGCTTTTGTTATCAGACAATGCCTTTGCTCTTTCTAAAAGAAGAGTAACTATTTCCACCTCTGGTATTGTTCCAGCTTTAAATAAGATTGCTGGTAAAGTTGATGTGGCACTAGCTTTGTCTTTACACGCTCCTAACGATGAATTGCGTGATATTTTAGTGCCTGTAAATCAAAAGTTCCCTTTAGACACCTTGTTTGATGCAGTACGTAACTATGTAGATAACTCTAATGCCAATTGTGGCCGTGTTACTATTGAGTATGTGCTATTAGATCATATTAATGACAGCATTGAGCAAGCTCATGAGTTAGCTCATCTCTTAAAAGACTTACCTTGTAAGATTAACTTGATTCCATTTAATCCTCATGAGGAATCAGAGTACAAGCGTCCAAGCAATAGTCGTGTAGATCGATTCTATAAAGTTTTAGTTGAGCAATATGGCTTTACTGTAGTAACTCGTACTACTAGAGGTGACGATATTGCTGCTGCTTGTGGTCAGTTAGCTGGACAAGTGCGTGATCGTAAGTTGCGTGAGCAACAAGACCATGTGCAGTCTTTAGTAGATCAGCCAATCAAAGCCATAGTTAAACCTGTAGATCTTTAATATTTATAAGCCTAAATAAGGGCTCTTAATTGATGGAGCCCTGATTATGGATAATAGGGTTTTTCTTTGCTCTCAAACATAGATTAGTATCTACCATAAGATTTTATGAAAATGTTGGAACTAAGATGAGTGATTCACAACAGGCCAATAAAGAGGCCGAACCAATTAAGCAAGATGAATCTATTGTTTCAAACAATGCCGCTATTGATACTGAAGATAGCAGCACTACATCTCAAAATGATGCCAAGTTAGAGCTTTTTGAGCCTGAATATGATGACGATCCTAATGTTGTTCGTGAGGCCATTGCAGATCCTTATAACAATATGGATTACACCAGTGAAAACTTAGAAAACCTCAAGACAGTAGGTGCTATTTTACGTTATCACCGCCAAAAGTCTGGTATGACTATTCAAGAGGTCGCCTCTAAGATTAAGGCTCGTACTGGGACTGTTGCTGATATTGAGAATGACAGACTCAATAATTCTTCATGTGTTAGCTTTTCTAAAGCTTTCATTATGAATTACGCCGCTTTAATGAAGCTTAACCCAGATGAGATGTTTGATTTGTACTTACAAAATATTAGTGAGACAGTATCAATCGCTCATGAAAAGAGTCATAACAAAGTAGATAAACAAATGGCTCGCAACTGGGTTTTAGTAGTGAGCATGATTTTAGTAGCTACTGCAGGTTACTTTGTGTTTAGTGCTAGTGAAGGCAACAAGAGCAAAGATAATGATAGTACCTTAGTTAATCCTCAAACTACTGTTGTTGCCAATCATGACAGCTCTGAGCCTTTAGTCACTGGTCAGATGCAAATTGGTAATACTGATAACCCAGTGGTGATTGATGCTCCTGAAAATAGTCAGGCTCCTGAGGTTAAAGTAGTAAGTCCAAATACAGCTCGTGCCACTGCTCAGGCTCAAGCCCTAGCTGCAAGTTCTAAGAATAATGAGGCTGTAGCTGACAATAAGGTAGAGCAACCACGCTCTTTAGCTTTGCCAGCTAATAGCATTAAACCATCAAGCTCTTTATTAGCTGATAGAGTAGAGACTAAAGCCTCTATGATGGTTGCTAGCGAACAGGGCAAAGTAGAGAATAATAAAAATATCTCTATTGCTGCCTCCTCGCAGGAGCAAATATCTGAGCCACAGGCCGAGCCACAGGCTGTTCAACAGTCTGAGCACAAGGCCTCTGATAGCTCTACCAATCTATCTGAGGCAAAAGAGGCTGTAGCTGAGCAAGCTAAGAGTGATGAGGCTAAAGTAAAGCAAGAGCCTAAAGAGGTTGCTGAGGAGAAAATTGAGCTTAAAGATAAGCTTAAAGATATTTCCTCTAAAGTTAAACTCACTAATAGAGAAGGTTTAGCTAGTCTTAATAGCGCTGAGATTGAGGTAGTAAAGAAGGTTGCTCTAAGAATTGTAGACAGCCAAAAGAAAGTATTAGCCTCTGGTGTTTATGATGCTCCTAAGAGCATCAAAGTAATTGGTATTCCTCCAATTGTAGTGGAGCTTTCTGATACTCAAGCAGTAAAGATTCATTATCAAGGTGGTAATGTTAAGATGCCAAAGGATAAGCAAGTAAAGCTTGAACTACCAATGCGTTAGTGAAAATACCTTCTTTGAGCTTGATGATAAGTTCTTATCAAAAGCTTAAGTCAAATTGATTATATAATTTACTAAGAGGCCTGACTTATTACAGTTTGGCCTCTTTTAGTATGTATATACATAGGTAAGACGTTTAGATATCTTTGCTTGTAGGGTATGATTGTAAGTTTGATTTTTTATTAAGTACTTTATAGGCGCTTAATAAAGATAAATTAGATCTGTTGTAGACGAGGATAGTTCATGGAATGGCAAGCTCCTAAAATTGAGCGTAGAAAGTCACGCCAAATTAAAGTAGGTTCAGTGTTAGTAGGTGGTGATGCTCCTATTTCTGTTCAAAGTATGACCTGTACCGATACTTTGAACGTTGAAGCAACTGTGGCACAAATTAAGGCCTTAGCTGATGTTGGAGCTGATATTGTTCGTGTTTCCGTGCCATCCATGGAAGCTGCGGAAGCTTTTGGTCAGATTGTTAAAGCTGTAGATGTTCCTATTGTTTCGGATATTCACTTTGATTATCGCATTGCCATTGAATGTGCTAAAAATGGTGCCGCTGCTTTAAGAATTAATCCTGGCAATATTGGTGCACGTCATAAGGTTGAGGCTGTATGTCAGGCGGCTAAAGATCATGGACTGCCAATTCGTGTAGGTGTAAATGCTGGTTCTTTAGATAAAGATTTATTAGACAAATATGGCTCTCCAAATCCAGATGCTATGGTTGAAGCAGCACTACGTTCAGCTGAAATTTTAGAAAGCCATAATTTTGTCGACTATGCTTTTTCTGTAAAGGCCTCAGAACTTAATTTATGTGTAGCCTCTTATGAGTTATTAGCCTCTAAAACCGATGCTCCATTACATTTAGGCATTACTGAGGCTGGTGGTCTAACTGGTGGTACCGTATTGTCATCCATTGGTATTGGTATGCTCTTGTCTAAGGGCATTGGTGATACTTTACGTGTATCATTAGCCGCTGATCCTGTTGAGGAAGTTAAGGTAGGTTGGGCTATCTTAAAGAGCATGCACTTAAGAACTCGTGGTATTGATGTAGTAGCTTGCCCAACATGTTCCCGTCATGGCCTTGATGTGGTCGGTACCGTTAAAGCTTTAGAAGAGCGCTTATCTGATATTAGACAGCCAATTAAAGTAGCTGTTATGGGCTGTATTGTTAATGGCCCTGGTGAGGCTCTAAGAGCTGATGTGGCTGTTTGCGGTGGTAAAAACGGCAATAGCATGATTTATGAGCATGGCGAAATGATGGGTCGTATTAACAATGATGAGATCTTAGATCGCCTAGAAAGCCGTGTTCGTGCTTTAGCTCAAGCTAAGCAATAGCCTTAAAAGATCTAACCTTAAAGCCAAGTTAAGACAGCATCAAGCTTTATCTTAATTTGGCTTTTTGTCTTTTTGAATGCTGTTGCCAATGTTTAGGAGTCAAAACCTCGATCAAGCCTTATCCATCAATGGTTTAAGGCTAATTTTTTTTTCAAACTTGTGGGGGGGCAATTCTTCTTGCTCCTCACACTCAAAGCCTAAGGTTTGCCCGATGCAATCTTGTATAGGCACAGCTCAATGCAACGCATTTCATGCCTATACCAATACCCATATTCACGCCTAAACCTCAATTACCAAATATCCTTTTGAGTACTTATCTTATTTAATTCTTCATCCATGAGATGCATCCTACACCTACTATAGACGGGCTAGTTTTCGCTTGTGCCATAGCTGTGGCTCTGTTTTATCTTGCCCATTAGGGCTCAGCAAAGCTCAGCTTGCTCAGTCTAGCGTAACCAAGTCAGGCTCAGCCATGCCATGGCTAAGCCATGCCATGGCAGGCTATGTCTTGGCAAGCTTAGCCTAGCCTGTAGTTGCAAGTTGAGGGTGATGAGGCGGGGAAAAAGTAGGTAGGTGCTAAGGAGGGACGGCATTTTTGGTGCTAATAGTGCCAAAAAATCGGTTTTTTTGTAATTTTTATGTGTTTTAGCTGTAAAATTGAGGGTTTATCTTGAGCATTAGTTGGTTCAATGCTCATAGTGTACGTTTTTACATAGTTTGTCCTAATTTTGCTTTAGTAAGATTGTAAGAGGACAGGTTTTTAAAGGATTAAAGATTCATGGCTCAGTCTATTCAGGCTATTCGTGGTATGAACGATTTGCTACCAGAGGATACTTCTGTTTGGCAAAAAGTTGAAAAAGTATTACGTCAAACTGTAGCTTCTTACGGTTATAGTGAAATGCGTATGCCAATTGTTGAGCATACTAATCTTTTTAGCCGTGCAATCGGTGAAGTTACTGATGTAGTAGAGAAAGAAATGTACACCTTTGAGGACAGATCAGGTGATAGTCTTTCTTTACGTCCAGAAGGTACTGCAGGCTGTGTACGTGCTGCTTTAGAACATTCTTTAATCTATAACCAAGAGCAAAGACTATGGTATATGGGCCCTATGTTTAGACATGAGCGCCCACAAAAAGGTCGCTACCGTCAATTCCACCAATTAGGTGTAGAAGTTTTTGGTCTAGAAGGTCCAGATATTGATGCTGAGATCATTGCTTTAACTCATGATCTTTGGTGCAAGCTTGGCATTGCAGATCAGCTTTGTTTAGAGCTCAATACCTTAGGTAATAGTGAAGAGCGTAAAATTTACAAAGAGAACTTAGTAAAGTTCTTAGAGGCTCACTTTGAAGATTTAGATGAGGACTCTAAGCGTCGTACCCACACTAATCCTTTACGTGTTTTAGATAGTAAGGATGAGAAGGTTAAGGAAATCTTAAAGGACGCTCCTGCTTTATACGATTTCTTAGGTGAGGAAAGTAAGGCTCACTTTGAGAATTTACAAAAGTTATTAACCTCTTTAGGTATTAAGTTCACTATTAATCCTCGCTTAGTTCGTGGTTTAGACTATTACAATCTAACTGTATTTGAGTGGACTACTACTGCTTTAGGTGCTCAAGGCACTGTTTGTGGCGGTGGTCGTTATGATGGCTTAGTTGAGCAATTAGGCGGTAAGGCTACTAAGGCTGTAGGCTTTGGTTTAGGTCTAGAGCGTCTGATCTTATTATTAACCACCTTGCAAAAGGTAGCTCCATCAAGCCCAGTAGACATTTTTGTCTGCGGTATGGGTGAGAATATTGAGTCTCATCAATTAGCATTATGCGCTCAGATGCGCTCTGCTTTTGCTGATTGTGGTGTTTTAAATCACTGCGGTGGCGGTAACTTTAAGCGCTTATTAAAGCATGCTGATAAGGTTCAGGCTAAGGTGGCTTTAATCTTAGGTGAGCAAGAGTTACAAAACAACACCGTTATGGTTAAGAACTTAGCTACTGGTGAGCAAGAAGAAGTTTCTCGTCAAGCTGATGTGTTAACTTCATATGTTGCTAAGATTTTAAACAAGTAGTCTTAGTTATTTAATATTAAAAAGGCGCTCTAGTAGGCATGAGCTCTATTTGGGGCGCTTATGTTACTAGATCTAGCGCTTAAATTTCGCTATTATCAAGCGTTTAGCTGGTATTTTTAAACTTTAAAAAATTTTTACAGGGGTCAAGATGGATATCTTAACTGATGAGCATGAAAGAGAAGAGGCGGTGCGAAAATGGTGGCACGAGCATTGGAAACCAATTGCTTTAGGTGTTGCTATTGCCTTAGCTGGTTTAGTAGGTGTACGCCAGTATCAAGCTTATCAGCTCTCAGAGAGTCAAAAGACTGCTTATGAGGTTTATCAAATCCAAACTCAGTTAGCTTCACGTGGTGTTAGTGCGCTACAAGAGGCTCAGAAGTTTATTGATGCTAATAATGATATTTATGGTTCATTATTAGCTTTAGACATGGCTAACGTACAAATTCGTGCTGCTAAATACGAAGAGGCTCAAAAGTTAGTTGCTTTTGCTAGCAAGCATGGTGGTGATTTACTTGCTCCTCAATGCACTATTTTAACTGCAAGATTGCAAGCACAATTAGGCCAATATGATGATGCTCTAAGCACTTTAGCTGCCTTAAAGTCTGATGCTTATAAAGCTGAGGTTGCTGAAACTAAGGGCGATATCTTAATTGCCAAAGGTGATCGCAAAGGCGCTCACGATGCTTATTTAGATGCCATTAATACTCTTAAAGCTGCTAACTTACAGATTAGTTCAGTGCTACAGCTTAAGTTTGATAATGTTATTGAGCATGGTGATACCCCTGCTTATAAGTTAGTAGCCGAACAAGCTGAGCAAATGGTTAAGAGTTTAGAGAGCAAGTAATTATTGTAAAGATTAGCTTTACTGAACTTTATTAAACTTGTTAGGTCTTATATCATTAAGAGCAAGCTTTGTTTGCTATAGAAAATCAGTGCCATTATTTTGGAAGTTTTATCATGCTAAAGTCTAAATTAGCTCTTGCTTTACCGCTGACAATCTTAACCTTAGTAGGTTGCTCTAGCTCCGATAATCGCTTTGAGCCAGTTGATGCCCCAGAGGTTAATAATCTCTTTGTGGTCAATGAGTTATGGTCCAGTTCAACAGGTGGCACTGATAGCTTCTACTCAGAGCTAGCTCCAGCTTTTGATGAGCAAAACGTATATACCGCCTCCCGTAAAGGAAAGGTTTATGCCTTTAGCCAGGCCAATGGTGAGGAGATTTGGGGCGTTGATCTGTCTGATGAGGCAGAAAATGATGATAAGCGTTCTGCTCGTTTATCTGGTGGTGTAGCCATCAATGGTAATAAGTTAGCTGTAGGCTCTGAAAATGGATATATCTATCTTTTGAGCAGCGCTAATGGTGCTATTGTTTGGAAAAACTACTTAGGTGCTGAGGTTGTTGCCAAGCCAAGCTTTAATTTTAGTGGTGATAAGCTCTTCGTGTTAGATAGCCGTGGTAATTTCACTGCATTTGATACTTTTAGCGGCACTAAGTTATGGGTTACAGGTGATGCGCCTCAACCATTACGTTTAAGAGCCCAGCCAGAGCCAACTGTGGTAGGTGATGAGTATTTATTAGTAGGCACCTCATCAGGTAAAGTCAATGTGATTTTACAAAGCAATGGCGCTACTGTTAATCAAATTAATGTAGGATCTGCTACTGGTGCTAATGCTTTAGATCGTGTATCTGATGTTGCTTCCCGTCCTTTAGTATTAGGTCGTGTGCTCTATTCTGCTTCCTATTCTGGTGGCCTAGTTGAGTATGATTTAGGCACCTTTAACTATTTAACCAAATTAGGTTATCAGACCAGCCGTGATATGGCTTATGACAATCAGTCATTAGTTTTAACCTCTGATGATGGCAGTGTTTATTGCGTCAATGTAGAGGACAATTCACAGCGCTGGGCTAATACCTCTTTAGGTTATCGCCAAGTTACTGCTCCTGTAATTTATGGCGATTATGCTGTGGTTGGTGACTATGAGGGCTATTTATACTTCTTAGATATGAATGATGGCTCTATCGACTATATGGATAGAGTTGATAGCTCTGGTATTTATAACGCCTCATACGTTAAGAACGGCAAGCTCTATGTTTTGGCTAAAGATGGTACTTTAGCTTGCTATAGCTACGCTGATGGTGCTAAGGAAAGCTCAGCAAAATATGTTGAGAATATTAATAACCTTATTTCCTTAAAGGCAGCTCAAGGTTTAACCTTACATCACCCAGGCGTATACGATAGCGGTATTTATGCTCCAAATAGCATGAGTAAAGAGCAGCTTGAGGCCCGCCGCACTGCTATTAAGCGTGCTGTTGCCCAGCAAGAGGCTCAAATTGCCGCTCAAAGACGTGCTGCTGCACAGGCTGCTAAGGCTCGTGCTGAGTACGAAGCTCGTGTGAAGGCTTATGAGCAAGAGCGCCGTGAGCGCTTATCAGGCTTTGGTATTGCCCCAGGCGTACGCTCTGATGTAGAGTCTATGGACAACCAAAAGCCAAAGGCTGATAACACTCAAAATACCTCACCTGCAACTGAGCAAAGCTCACAAGGTACTAATGAGGCTCAAGAGCAAAGAAAGTCCTCTAACTTTGGTATCTAATCTTAGCTAAGCTCATTAAAATTAATAGGAAAAAACTAAGCAAGGAGTATTCTGCGCTTAGTTTTTTTCTGATAATTAGCAACTAATATGTTGCTTGAAAAATAAGACTATTAAGTCTTAATCCATTTATTTTGGCCATCTCTCCTTTAATTTTAGCCACCAGCTGTTTAATTTAAGAGCTTAGCTCTTAGCTCTTAGTAGTTAAGATTAATCTGTGATTATCTTTTCCTCTTTAAAGTACCTTTAGCCCAAAGGTTACTTGTCTTAAAGGTTAAAATTGTAAGGTAGAGAACCTACGACAATAGCGCAGGTTGCGCGGTTGCTCGCAGTTTAAGGCTGAATGTTTAATTTTTAAAAGATCATCAGAGAGCTTTATTAAAGTTCTTATGTGATCAAGGAAAATATTAATGAAGGTAGTAGCCTTAGTAGGTTGCCCAAATGTTGGTAAATCTACTCTTTTCAATCGTCTTACCAGAACTCGTGATGCCTTAGTGGCTGATTTTCCTGGTTTAACTCGTGATCGTAAGTATGGCCGTGCGCTATATGATGGTCGTGAGTATATTGTTATTGATACTGGCGGTATTGCAGAAGATGCAGAGCAGCCATCAGATTTAACTAATCGTATGACCTCTCAAGCTTTACTAGCTATTGATGAGTGCGATTTAGTGTTATTTATGGTGGATGCACGTGCTGGTATTATGCCTGGCGACTACTCAGTAGCAGAGTACATTCGTAAGTCTGGTAAACCTTGCGCTGTAGTAGCTAATAAGATTGATGGCATGGATCCTGATGTTGCTGGCACAGACTTCTATGCTCTTGGCTTAGGTGAAATCTACCAAACAGCTGTAGTTCACGGACGTGGTGTTAATGTTCTTTTAGAAGAAGTTATTGCCCCTGTATTACGTGAAGAGGGCCCTCTTGAGAGTGACATTATTGAAGACGAAGATGAAGAGCAAGACAGCGTTTGGGAGTCTGGCTTTGAATTTTTAGATAATGTTCCTGTAGATCGCACTGGTGGTGGTTTTGATTGGCACTCTTTTAGAGAAGCTCAAAGAGCTCGTATTAAGGGCGATGAGGCCGAAGAGGACAAGCAAAAGGCTGAGCAAAGCACCCAAACCCCATTTGCTGACTTACCAATTAAATTTGCTTTAGTAGGTAAGCCAAATGTAGGTAAGTCTACTTTAACTAACAGAATGTTAGGTGAGGAGCGTGTAGTGGTAGCTGATATGCCTGGTACCACACGTGACTCCATTTATATTCCTTTAGAGCGTGAAGATCAAAAGTATATTGTTATTGATACTGCTGGTGTTCGTAAGCGTCGTAAGGTTAATGAGGCCATTGAGAAGTTCTCTATTGTTAAGACTTTAAAGGCCATTGAAGATTGTAATGTTGCTATTTTAGTAATTGATGCTCGTGAGCATATTACTGATCAAGACTTATCTTTATTAAGCTTCATTATTGATTCAGGTCGCTCTTTAGTAGTAGCCATCAATAAGTGGGACGGTTTAACTCAAGAGTACAAAGATGAGATTAAGCGTGAGCTTGATTTGCGCTTGGGCTTTGTGGACTTTGCTCGTGTTCACTTTATCAGTGCTTTACATGGTACTGGTGTAGGTAACCTGTTCGAGTCTATTAACGAGGCTTACGAGTCAGCTACTCGCCGCAATAGCTCCTCTTTACTTAATCGTATTTTATCTGCCGCAACTCAGGAGCACGAGCCTCCTGTATCTGGCGGCCGTCGTATTAAGTTAAAGTACGCTCATGCTGGCGGTTATAACCCACCACGCATTATTATCCACGGTAACAAGGTTTCTAAGATGCCAGATAGCTATAAGCGCTATTTAATCAATTGTTATCGTAAGTCCTTAAAGATCATGGGTACTCCTGTGCTGCTTGAGTTTAAAGAGGGTGATAATCCATACGCTAATGAAAAGCCAGCTCAAAAGCGTATCACTCAGTCTAAGATTAGAGCTCAAAAGCGTGAGGCTGAGACCCAACGCCGTTATGAAAGAGCTGCTCAAAAGGCCGAGCGTGCTCAAAATCGTGCTATTTCAGAGGCTAAGCGAACTGGTACTGGTTTAGTTCTTAAAAAGCGTCCAAAGGCTAAAGCCAAGAAATAATTTGTCTTAGCACTTAAGCTAAATAAGCCACAGTTTTAGTTTGTCACACAAGCTAAGATTGTGGCTTTTTTCATTATGGTCTCAAAAAGCACTAACTTAACCGTAAATACGCCAAATTTTGGCATTTGCATGGCATTTCTATGAAAAAACATGCATCTATTTTAGAATAGATGCTAAAAAAGTATTATTATTATTACTTGCGCAGCATTAGCGTATTAAAAGTTGGTAGTAATCTTGCTTAGCAAAAAGAAAAGTTAAGCTTAAATTTGCCCAACTTTTTTGTTAGTAAATACTAATTTTGTGTGTTTTTTACGTAATTTTGTGTTGTATACTGTTAGCTAGATTCAATTTTTTAAAGGTTGAGCTGTGAGACAACAACAACAAATAATAATCAGTTTATTGTGTTCACTAGATATCCTTGGCTCTAGATAATGTCTGTATTTTCAATTATTTGGTTGGCTAGATGATTTTTTGATAAACCATGGCTCTTTTATTAAACAATGCCAGAATGATGAGAGCCGTTTTTTAGATTGGTTTATTAACAGTTAAAGATTTATTGTGTTAGTCGTAGGCCTAATTTTAGGGTCTATAATTTTAATTTTTTACTTTGTGGTAATAGTGATTCTTATCACTAAGACACTAGCTTATGGTGATTTTGTACGAAATATCGTATTAGAAAAATTGTTGAGTAAGGTGATCATAAAGTAATTAAAGCTTATAAAAGCTTGATTTCGTTGGAGTTCTATTATGGAAAGTGATGTTCCTAATACTGAAGATGCAGTAACCGCTGAGAAGCCTAAGCGTAAAGTTACTCGTGCTAAAAAAGAGGTGAGTCCTGAGACTGAGGCTCAAGTAGAGGCTAAGCCAAAGCGTACCCGTAGAACTAAAGCACAAATCGAGGCTGATAAAGCTGCCGCCGAGGCTGCAAAGGCTGCTGCTGTTCAAACTGATCTGTTAGCTCCTCAAGAAGAAGTCAAGGAAGAAAAGCCTAAGCGTACCCGTCGTACCAAGGCTCAAATTGAAGCTGATAAGGCCGCTGCAGAGGCCGCAGCAGCCGCTACCGCTGCTGCTGGTGAGGCTGCTCCTCAAGAGGCTAGCGTAGAGGTTAAGCCAAAGCGCACCCGTCGTACCAAGGCTCAAATCGAAGCTGATAAGGCTGCCGCTGAGGCAGCAGCAGCTGCTGCTACCGCCGCTGCTGAGCAAGCTGAGAGTGAGGAAGTTCAAGAGGCAGAGGCTCCTAAGGCTAAAAAGACTACTTCTCGCACTAAAAAGGCTGCTAGCACCAAGAGTGAAGAAGCTCCAAATACCACTAACGATGCTAACCTAGAACTCTTATTAAACCTTGCCCAGCAAGCTAAAGAGTCTGGTTCCATTGATGAAGCTACTTTCCAGGCTACCATCGCAGCATTGCAACAAAAAGCTGCTGCCCAAGCCCCAGCTCCAGCTGCTGCATCTGAGGTAGCTCCAGTAGAGGCTAGTGCTGACGATGACAATGTGGGCAACCATGCTGTAGAAGTGCAGGACAAGATTGATGATGATATTGGCAATCGTTTAGACAACAGTGCTAGCGATGAAGATATCGACGACGATATTGGCAATAAGATTTCCGATTCTAATAGCTCTCAGAACTTTAATGAGGAAGATATTGGCAATAAGATTGCCGAGGTTGAGCCAACTAACGCACAGGATGCTAATAGTGAGCTCCAAGCAGGCGCAGAGCCTAATGTAGCAAGCGATTCTAAAGAATCTGAGGCTAATGAGGGTAAGGCAAAAGATAAGAAGAATTGGAAAGAGCGTACTGCTTCTTTATCTCCTGCTGAGCGTTCAGAGCGCCGTGCTCGTGTCCTTGCAGAGCGTAAGGCTGCTGAGGCCCGTCGTGCCCGTGAAAAGGAAGAGCGTGATCGCTTCTTAAACTTCTTAGCTTTAGCTTTCCCTAAGGCTATTTTCGTAGATCGTGAACAACGTTTACCTCTAAAGGTAGGTATCGCTCAGGATATCTTAGAGCGTTTAGCTCCAATGGAGGCTCAGTACAAGTACTTTGATAAGCAGCGTTATAAGATCCTGCACAATTACTGTCACTCCTTACCTTACTTACAGAAGATCGCTGATGGCGTGCCTCGTGTTGACTTGGATGGTAATCATGCTGGTGATATTGAAGAAGATCACCGCACCAATGCCTTAGAGGAAATTGAGCGCATTCGTAAAGAAATTGCGGTTGCTACTGCTAAGGCTAAGAAGGCCAAGAAGGGCAAGCGCCCAATGCAAAAGGGTCGCAGACCTGGTCCAAACCCACGCTTTGCTCAGGGTCAACGTCCAAGCTTTAATAAGGGTGAGGGTAGCTACCAAGGTCGTCCTAATAGCAACTACCAGGGCGGCGGCTATCAGAATCGCTACTCTTCTAATGGTTATCAAGGCAATAGCTATCAGGGTGGCAACAGCTACCAAGGCAATAGCTCTGGCTACCAAGGTGGTGGCAATAGCTATCGTTCTAACAGCTACCAAGGTGGCAGCTCATACCAGGGTAGCTCTAGTGGCTATCAGGGCAATAGCAGCTACCAAGGCGGTGGCAATAGCTCTGGTTACCAAGGTCGCTCTAGCGGTGGTTATCAGAATAGCTATCGTACTGGTGGCTCTGGCTATCAAAATCGCTATCAGCAAAACGGTTATCAGAACCGCTACCAGCAAAATGGTCAGGCTCCATCAAGCTCCCAAGAGGGCTCTTCTGAGAGCTCAGGACCAAAGGTTATGCGCCGTCGCGTCTTTAAGTTTAATCGCGATGAATAGAGCATAGTTTTGCTTTAGCTTAAAAAAAAGGGTCTGTAATTAACTTTACAGACCCTTTTTTTATCGCCTTCACTCACCTGGTTGCCAACCTGGTTGGCAGCCAGAGAGGCTGCCTACAGGCGTGCTTGACCGCTTACCAGCATGTTCGCCTGACTGCATGCTATGCAGGCAGGGCAGGCAGTCATGCTGCCTGGCTGTGAGGCAGCCAGGCTGAGTTCTTGGGAAGAGAGATAAAAAAAGAGCCTCATGCTTCATGAGGCTCAATTTTAGTTAAGCTTATTATGAGCTTATTCGTATCTCTTAACAAACTTTCTGGTTGGGTACTTCTTAGTATCATCTTCGGTTACATAAGGCTTGCGCTTTTCAAAGCTGGTAGCCTTAAGGTCACCGTGGTCATAACCAACCTTACCATGTAAGTGTACTTGGTGATCTTCTGCATTGTAATCTGGCATGAAGTGATAAAGCTTACGTGCATCTTGTAAGAAGTACACAATAATTTGTACTTGTTGATCGGCAAGCTCAATTGCTTTATCTAAGTCCTTAGTTAGGTATAAGGTACGCATTACCATAGCGAACATACCGTATAAGGAGCCTTCCAGGAGATCTGCTACATAGTAATCACGGGTCTCATGAACCTTATTAAGTACTTCACAAACGGTTTGGAGTAAGAATACATAGTCAAGACGAGTCTTAGGACGCTCTTCTTCGGTTAAGAGGCGAATTACCAAATTAGTGAGGTAGTCTACTGACTTAGTATCGATGAGAGACTTCTTTTCCTCATCAGTTAAATCAATGGACATGGTCTTTTCATTGTCCATAAACTTAACAAAGGCCTCACGATCAAAATTAGGTAAATCATCCCATTTAAGATCGGCAGAGTGTACTGGAGTTACGTCTTTTAAGGCAGCGCCATCAGAACAGTTGAAGTAATTAAGCTTCTTGTCTTTCATGCCATAACGGACAATAACTTCCATATAACGAGCAGAAAGCTTGTATAAGTAGCTAGAGTAAACTTTGCCGCCAAAGTTACCATCAAGCTCGTAAGCTAAAGCTGAAATAGCATGGTTGCTGCCTTCTTGATCAAACTTCTTATAGAACAAGTTCTCATCAGGGTGAGTTTGCTTGTCCTCACGCTTGGTACCATTATCTACACCGAATAAGTAGATATTTTCAAAACCAAAGCTAGTGGCAGCAGCAATACCTAAGTTACCAACTAATGGGTTCATAAGTGAAATAGCACTTACATTGATCCACTTGTTAAAGAACTTAGAGGCAGCTAACCAGTAGAAGGTTTCATCAGCCTTACCAAAGAGAGCAGTGTGGGTAAAGTGTTTGATAACCTCAGGGTGTACTACATCGCCTGCAACTAAAATACAGTCGTTAACAAACTCTTTATCAGGAATAATAGAAATATGCTCGGCAACTACACGTAAACGCTCAGTAGCACCATAGAAGGTTGGTTTAATACCAGCGTTATATAGTGTTTCTAAAGCAGTACCGCAGGCAAAGATAATGACTTTGTCCTGAATTTTACGTAAGAAAGGTAAGTCTTTGGATAAAGATGGGCCATTAGCTACGATCACAAATGGGGTCTTTTTCCAATTTTCTGGGAACTCAATATCTTTACGTACAAAGTGCACACCATTTTGTACATGGTTCATACCATGAGAGATAGCAAAAAGGTGATCATCAAGGAAGCCCAAAGTAGCATAGGAACGCTCATAGTCTTCAATAATACGATCTGCAATCTCATTAATAATTTGAGAGCGGTAGTGAACCATTGACCACATATAACAAGCTAACATACGTCCGTGACGGGTGTAGTAGTTATTGAGATCCTCGAACACTTCGTCCTTACTTTGACCTACCATTAAGTAAATACCACGATTATTCTCATGGAGGTAGGTTAATAAGTTGGCCCAGTCAAAGGCATGTAAAGAGGCAAAGAATAGGTCTAAGTTTGGCTCAATTAAAACTAAGTTACCTACATCAATACGCTCATAGAGGTGACCTAAGTGGTAACCTAAACCGCAGCCTACTACAATACAAATTGGGCAGGAGCCAGAAAGTAGTGGGTTTTGTACTTTAGGTAAGTGCTCGGCATTAAATTTAACCATCTCGTTAAGATAACGGTGGTGAATTTGACCGAATAACTCTTTATCAATACCGTAGTTGAGCTGTCTAAATGGGCTCTTTTCCAATACTAAGTCAACCTGAGCATTACAAAGTTCCACCGGATCAAATACTTTGTAGAAGAACTCACCACGCTCTGGGAAGTAAAGGTTAGGAATACCATTAGAAGTACAGATAAACTCCAAGCTCTCAGATGGCTTAAAGTCGACAAACTGCTCGTAAATTGAAGGCATGTATAGTTTGAAAGCTTCCATATTATTATTGAATCTTTCAATTAACATGGCTGTCATTTCTTGTTGCAGTTCGAGCAACTTTTGCACGTGCTCAGCAGCAACATCTTCTTGCATTTGAGTAACATGCATAGACATTTCATCTAAGTTACTTGGGTCAAAGCCTAATTCACGCTTAAACTCCTCTTCAACCTCAGAACGAGTTCTTAGTTGAGCTGAAATGGCCTCTGGAGCTGTATTTTCGTCCACTTTTTCCCAAGGCTTAATCTCTTCATCAAAATCAGAACTGTCGAATGATGAACTGGAATTTATCAAGGTATTTGACTCTGACATACCATTTCCCTTTAAAAATTTTTAAACCTTTCACAATATTACTGCCATAGGGCAGAGCCCTTATATAAGGCTCTCCCCTATGTCAGTTATCACTATTGTGAAAATGAATGTTACTCAATAGATTAACAAGCAAATTGCTTAGCAAAACTCTTATGCAAGAATTGAGCTAGAAACATTAACTTGACGGCAAATTATTTTAAATCTTTACCAACGAACACCAAAGAATATGCGCCACTACGAATTGCTGCGCTCACCTGCTCGTCCGCAGTATCGTCGCAACAAATGCGCAACACCAATGCGCACTGCGGAGCATCGCTGTGCAGCTGCACAGCTGCTCAGATGCGCTGCTGCATGCGGCGTATCGCTATGCTTAGCTGTATATGGCTTGCTTAGCTACAAGAGGCTTATCTGGCGCTAGATGAGGGAGAGAAACTTATAGTCACTACGCTCAGATTAAGGTGGTTTTTCAAGACAGCTTAAGAGTGCATAAAAAAGGCTTAGTAGCATTACTAAGCCTGTAAGTAATTAATACTTTCTAATTTTTTGGTAGGTTTGTTTGCAACGTGAGCCTTTCTTTAAACCACTTAACTCACGTCTTACCTTTTCATGCTCGGCAACTAAAAGATCACGCTGCTCAGCTGTAACTTCATATAAAGAATTGAGATATTCGTCTAAAACGGTGCGATCTTCAATTTTTTGTGAAAGCTCATATAGCTGTCTAAACAAAGCAACTTTTTCATTAGTAAGTTGTTCTGCTTTTTCTAGATCTTCGGCTTCTAAAGCATCGGAGATGGCGTCGTCGTTGTCATCAATGGCCTTAGCTAAATTTAAAAGCTCTTGGTTCATAAAATATCCTACACAGCACCGTCAATCAACTTCTTAGAAGGATCGTAATTGTGCTGGAAGTGATTGGCGTTGGAACGCATTTGGCTTTGGGCTTCTTTAATAGCTGATTGAGGAATATTATCCCAGGCCTCTTTAATTGGTAAGAAAGCTTTTAGCGCATCATCGATTGGTTGTGGGTCTAAATCAATGGTTGCATCAGCTAATTTAGCTAACATAAAGTCATAAATGAAAGCTAAGTTTTTAGCAATTTCAGGAGCATGTGTAGGATCTAAGGTGTCTTTTAAGTGCTGAATAATGGCACTTGCAGAGGCGAGCTTTTTAGCCTTTTCTTCCAAGTCGCCACGCTCAATTGCTCCTTTAGCTTGACCAAGACGCTCAAACACTCCCTGATAAAGTGCTTTAGTAATGGTGTAAGGATCTGCAACTTCAAGCTCAGCATTGACGGAGGCTTTACGGTACTCCTTCATCATGTCTTGCGGCTTAGTAATGAACATCTTCTATCAACTCCTGCACTAGGGCAAAGGCAAAAAACCAAAAATCGCTTAAAAGTATAATTTAGAATCTCTATTGTACTCTAAAGAAAGTATTAGATTACGTAATTTAGGCTATTTAATTATTATTAAGCGCATAAAATAAGGATCATTGTTTCATTAAGTAATGATCTATTTTTATTAAATAATTTTCTTAAGCAAAATCTATGCTTTTTTTAACATAGTGCTCAAAACTTATCACCAGCGCTCCCTAACCTCTAATTTTTGCCCCTTAACTGTCTATATATCATCACTAGAAAAAGGGCCTAAGATTCAAGACCAAAGGCCTGTTTGCTGCGGAGCTAAAGAGGCTGCATCCTGTGGCCTTCGGCCACAGTCTAATAGCCTCAGGCTCATGGCCCATGGCCATGGGCCATGAGCTATAGCCAACAGCTTGGCTAATAACTTGCCATTGTCCTGGATATTGTAAAGTTTGCTATATTGCGCCTCTGGTTAGTTATTAATTGCTAAGAGCGTGGTTAACAAGATCCTATCATCCTAATAGTTATCAAACATTATGACACGACAATTTAAAGTCCAGCTTGGGTTTGAGCCTTAATTATGGTCATGATTTTTTGCGGTCAGGGGAGTGCAGCTTTAGTTGAGGCTGTGGCTGTAATTTTAGGGATTGGGCAGGAGCCAAGATTGTAATGTGGGCAATGTTGACTTGGGGTTGGGTTGGGTGCTTGGCGTTGGGGCTGTAGGGTAGAAAAATGTGGGGTGGCAAAAAAAATTAAAGGCCCTAAGGCGGGCCCTTAATGAAAGTAAGAAATTTACAAAATTTTAGCCGCGGTTTTCTTGTAAAAAGAAAATTAAACGACGCTTGTGTTGTACACGGCGCATATTCTTAAACTGTAAACGACGACGCTTGGTGCGATGAATTTGGGAGCCACCTTTAGAAAAATGGGGACTACGTCTCATAAAAAAATCCTCAATTGCAATGGTTGCTAGTGCTAAAAATTGTTTTAACATCAAACATTCTATTTTTTAGCTAAAGGTACTTGGTTCAAATATAAGTACCAACTAAAAGTTGTGCAGCAACCGTCAGGCACATTAATTAATGTGCATGTTAGTGAAACTTCTTAGTTCTTGTAAACCATTATAGACCCATAAAGTTAAAAGTACCAATTATCAGCATTATGAAAAGGTAAAGTTTTAGATTTTTTCGTTAAATACTTTTAATCTAAAAAAAGAGCGCTAATTAATTTCTTAGTTAGCGCTCGTAAATTATTAGTTAAGTAAAGCTTGTTCAGTATCTTTATCAAAGAGATACATCTTCTTGAGGTCTATCTTGAGCGCCATCTTTTGACCCTCTTCTAGACCTGTAATAGGTGGCAACTTAGCACACAACTTGTACTTATCTACATTAATAAATAAGTAAACCTCAGAGCCGATAGGCTCAACTAAGTCAATTTCACAATTGAGATCAGCTGTGTCTTGCTCACCTGGGATGGTGCGACCTGCATAAATATGCTCTGGTCTAATACCCATAATCACGCTCTTACCAACGTAAGGGGCAAAGTCAGGCATCTGCTCACGATTTAAAATATCGAAGCTGTGCTTATCGTCCAATACGCACTTGTAGCCACTTGGGGAGCTCTCAGAGCGCTCAATAGTAACATCCATAAAGTTCATTTGAGGTGAGCCAATAAAGCCTGCTACGAACTTGGAGTTAGGGTGATCATAGAGCGCTTGTGGGGTATCAACCTGCATCACATCGCCGTCTTTCATTACCACAATACGATCGCCCATAGTCATAGCCTCAATCTGATCATGGGTTACGTAGATAAAGGTAGTACCTAAGCGCTTGTGAAGTTTGGAAATTTCAGAACGCATGGTAGTACGTAATTTAGCATCTAAGTTAGATAAAGGCTCATCTAACAAGAATACATCAGGATCACGTACCATGGCTCTACCTAAAGCCACACGCTGTCTTTGACCACCAGAGAGAGCCTTAGGCTTACGATCTAAGTAAGGAGTGATGCCTAAAATCTCAGCAGCATTACGAATACGACGGTCAATTTCATCGGCAGGGGTTTTTCTTTGGATTAAGCCATAGGCCATGTTCTTGTACACACTCATGTGAGGGTAAAGAGCATAGTTTTGGAAAACCATAGCAATATTACGATCTTTTGGAGCAACGTCATTGACTAAACGATCGCCAATATATAGCTCGCCTGATGAAATATCCTCTAAACCTGCAATCATACGTAAGGTGGTTGATTTACCACAACCTGATGGGCCTACAAATACTACGAACTCTTTGTCCTTAATTTCCAGGTTAAAGTCTTTAACTACACGAATATCACCTGGATATACTTTAGCAATGTGCTTTAAAACGATACTTGCCATACTATGCTCTTAATATTAATTAATCGGTATTGATAAGCTGCTAGCTTAAAGCTAGCAGCTTTGAGGTTAAAGCGCTTATTTAACAGCTCCCACCATGCCTGCAACAAAGTATTTTTGCATTAGGAAGAAAATAGCGGCTGTAGGTAAAGTAGCGATCACAATGCCACACATAATCATGCCAAAGTCTGGAGTATAGGAAGAACCCATATTAGACAAGACTAAAGGCACAGTGCGCATTTCTGGTGTTTGTAAAGCTACTAAAGGCCATAAGAAGTTGTTCCAGCTGCCCATAAAAGTAATGATGGCTGCTGCTGCATAAGTAGGGCGCATTACAGGGAAATACATCTTAAAGAAGATGGCAATTTCACTTAATCCATCAATACGAGCAGCCTCTAAAATATCCTTAGGAAAGGCTTTGGTATTTTGTCTAAAAAGGAAGATTAAAAAGGCTGTGGCTACTAATGGCATTACTACAGCAAAGTAGGTGTCTAGACCTAACCATTTCCATGGGGCTAAAGGATTGCCATCATCGTCAAAGCCCATAGTGCCAAAAGATCCAAAGAGGCGGAATAAAGGAACCATTAAGGCACAAAATGGCACCATCATAGAAACTAATAAAATGCCAAAAACAATATCACGCTTTTTGGACTTAAAAATCTCAAAGCCATAACCAGCAGCAGAGGAGATTAATAAGGCAAAAAAAGTAGTAATGAGGGCAATAATAGCTGAGTTAAAAATGGCCTTAGTAAAACCAAGCTCTGGATTAAAGAGTTTAGTTAAATTATTGCCAAGCTCAGAGCCAATCATCATAGAGCCAGAGTTAATGGCCACATTAGAGTTAGTAGCTGCAATTAACATCCAGATAAATGGGAACAATGATATAAAGGCAGCAAAAGAAAGGACGCTGTAACGAATTACAGTCATTGCTGTATTGTAATGAGATTGCTTCATAAAAACCTCAACTAATCCTTATCACGAGCTAATCTAAATTGGATCATAGACAAGATCACAATTAGTAATACCACTACAAATGACACTGCACAGGCATAGCCAAAGTTAGGAGTGAACTTAAAGCACAGGTTATAAATGTACTGTGAAATAGTTACTGTTCCGTTAGCTGGACCACCTTGAGTAATATTTTGAACCTCATCAAAGAGCTGTAAGGTGCCAATAGTTGAGGTAATAGTAGTAAAGAGAATAATTGGTTTTAATAAAGGCACTGTAATAGTAAAGAACTTCTTAATAGGGCCTGCGCCATCAATGTCGGCAGCTTCATAAACAGATGGCTCAATATTTTGCAAACCAGCTAAATAGAAAACCATGTTGTAACCAATCCAACGCCAAGTAATAGAAATAATGATTAAGGCTTTGGCCCAGAAGGGATCAGTTACCCATAAAATAGGTTGATCAAAAATACCCCAGTCAATCATAACTGAGTTAAACATACCATGGTTAGCAAAAATTGCTTTCATGATAAGAGAGTAAGAAACTAAAGAGGTTACGCAAGGTAAGAAAATAGCAACTCTAAAAAAGCCTTTGAATTTAAGCTTTTTATCGTTAAGCATCACAGCAACAACCAAGGCAAAAAAGAGCATGATTGGTACTTGGATGATTAAATATATAAAGGTATTAAAGAGCGCTTTTTTGAAAGTTGAGTCAACTAACATACGCTCATAATTGTATAGACCTGCAAAGCTAATATTATTACCTGTACCCTTGTATAAGGACATGATAAATGCCTGAACCATAGGGTAGAAAACAAATTCGATAATTAAGATAGTAGCAAGTCCAACAAAGCACCAACCCCAGATGTCGTTGCGCTTTTCTAGAACGCCACGAGTGTATTTCAACTCAGTAATATTAGACATAAACCCTCCTCAATTGTTGCCCTACAAACACTAAATCGTGTTAGCTTAGGCATTGACTTAACTACAAGAATAGCATTACAAACAAATAAATTAGGGATTTAGTGCTAATTTTGTGAGCTAAAACAAAACATTTTTACGAACACACATAAAAATGTTTACATTGGCTATTTGAGGCCATTACAACTGGTGCAATCGTTTATGGAAAAGCACATAAATTCAAAAAACGACATTACTAACTAAGATGTCTTGCTAATAGTACGTATTCTCTAGCACATACAAATAAGAGCACTTAGAGCTAATCATGCAACTTAAATGGCTCCAAAAGCTTAGGATGATGGTCATATGTTTATATGATGCATGGTGCGGGCGAGCCTAAGCTGGAGTTGGTGAGCGGCATGAGCTGAGGCTCTGATTGCTGCTAGTAGCTAAGACGACACTTTGTGCTGACAGCTTAGGCGTGCAGCTGTGGCGGGCAGCTTGGCATGGCATGGCATGGCATGGCTTGGCTAGCGGGAAAGATGTGGTGTAATTTGGTTGGGTTTGGCTAGGCGATGCGATGCTAGGTTAGACGAGGCGAAGGGTGGTGGCGCTTAAAGAATAATGCCCAGGAGCTGAGGCTGCTGGGCATTATGAAATAAAAGTTAAAGATGCTTATTGGAGATTAGTTTGTGCTTCTTGTTGAGCCTCTAAGAGTACGGTTTGTAGATCGGCTCCTTGTAAGTATTTAGCTAAAGCATTTTGTACTGAGCTTTCAACTAAGCGGGTGTGAGTACCATAGTTAACTGGTGGTACTTGCTCGTTCCAATTAGTAAAGCGCATATAAACTAATTGCTTACCAAAGAAAGCATTTGGCTTTTGGTAATTTGGTAGTACATCAGTATGCTTCACGGCTGAAATAATGCCAATACGAGGAATAAGCTTGTTAATAAAATTGCGATCCTTACCAAAGGTCTCAGCTAAGAACTTGGCTGCCTCATCGGCTCGAGGAGAGGAGTTGTTAACAAACCACTGGGAGCCACCAACATTAGAAAATTGAGTGGCATTAGGGGTATTGAGCTTAGGAATAGGTAAGACACGCCAATCATTATATTGACTTAAAGTTGCTTCAATTGATGGTGTTAGCCAACAACCTGCTAGTACTGCTGCAACTTTACCTCTTTGGAAAGTACGTAAAAAGTCATCCCAACCATTATATTTAACAAGTAAACCACTGTAATTCATACGGCGGAAATGCTGCATACTTTCTTTGAGAGCTGCATTATTAGCAATAGTTACCTTACTTTCATCATTAGTATCGGTATACCAAGCTTGTGCAGACTGCATCATGATACGAATTTCTTGTAAATCATTACTATCATAAGGCAAAAGAGGAATAGAGGTAGTAGCACGGACTTTACGACCCATTTGGATAAATTTATCCCAGGTTAAATCGTTAAAGTCCTCAATGGTATAGCCAGCTTCCTCAAAGAGATCCATGCGTACAAAGAGAGCTGCTACGCCTGAGTCAAATGGAACGCCATAAATCTTGCCATCATTTGATGAAATTGAAACCTTAAAGTCTACAAAGTCATCTTTATTAACATAGGAGCTAAGATCTTTTAACAGATATGGATGGTTAATAACATAATTGCGAGAGCTATAGTCCTCAATGAGAAAAATATCAGGCAATTGAGAGAAATCTTTAGTTGCAATAGCATCGTTAATGCGTTGTAAGATAACAGCCTTCTCAACATTATCCACTACGATATTAATATCAGGATGATTTTTTCTATAAACAGCAGCAGCATCTCTTACCGCTTTAATATTAAAGTTGGTGTCCCAGCACCATACTCGAATATCAGTGGCTGCTTGTACTGATAAAGCACTAAAAAGTACCATACCAGTGATAAATTGGGCAACTTTCTTAAATAGCATATCTTCTCCTTAGTGCCTTTATCATAAATTAGCGAGAATACCCCCGCCTACGCTGAAGCGAGGCGGGGGATG
>Briea_p1__coassemble_682_pt1 | contig 32376 bp, 18 predicted proteins | sample Briea_p1__metabat2_low_PE_001 | metagenome-assembled genome bin Briea_p1 | reverse complement strand
CTGATTCTCAAAAAAGAGGTCATGCCTCCGCCTTTAGGCGGTGGATGTTAGTGACATCCTAGCCCCAAAATTCGAGGCTTTATTACAACTAATATAGCACAGGCATTGATCGTTAATTTCCTAATACCATGCCAACTGACTAAAAATTGTCATCAACGTGATCTTAGCTACATACACAAAGCACTCTGCCCCATTAAAGAGCCTAAATTTGCACTATTTACTCTATTTGAGCACCATTTTGATCCAAAGAAAAAAGCGCATCGCCCCCAATGGACAATGCGCTTTTTTTAAAATCTAAAGAGCAAAAATAAGTGCTATTACTTAGTACGCTCTACTACACCATCATCAGTAGCATATAAAACTACATCAGCACCACGGTGAGCGAATAAACCTACAGTTACTACACCAGGAATGGCATTGATTTTATCTTCGAGCTCTTTGGCATTAGTAATAGATAAGCCATGAACATCTAAGATCTCACAACCATTATCGGTAATACAACCCTCACGTAATACAGGATTACCACCTAAAGTACGTAAGGTACGGGCTACCTGCTCACGAGCCATTGGGATTACCTCTACAGGAAGAGGGAATTTGCCCATAGTTTGTACTAACTTGGACTTATCTACAATGCATACAAAGCGCTTAGCCATAGAAGCTAAAATCTTTTCACGGGTTAAGCAAGCGCCGCCGCCTTTGATCATTTCAAAGTCGTCGTTTACTTCGTCTGCGCCATCAATATAAACATCATATGGCTCACAGCTATTTGGATCTAAAACCTTAACGCCAATTTCCTCTAATAGAGCAGTAGTAGCATTAGAGCTGGATACAGCAGCTTCTACTTTAATTCCTTGAGCTTGAATGGCCTTAATAAACTTGACCACTGTAGAGCCAGAGCCCACGCCTAAAATACCATTTTGTGGGATGAAATCTAGAGCCTTAAGAGCTACCATCTCTTTTAATTCATCCTGAGTCTTAGCCATGTCAAACCTCAAATTTAGCTAAATAAAAATTAAAAAGCCCACTACAAATTATTCATAATCTATAGCGGGCTATATTTTAGCGCACAATTTGCTTATGTACGCTATTTAAAAAATTTTACAGATAATCTTACTTAACAGTAATGCGAGCAAAACGACGCTTACCTACTTGGTATACCTTAGTGCCTGGCTCAACAGTAGCCTTTGGATCGCTAATAACCTCGCCATCGCACTTAACAGCATTTTGCTTTAACATACGCATAGCCTCAGAGGTAGAAGCTACTAAGCCTGCATCCTTGAGCATATTTGGTAAGGACTGAACATTCTCGAAGGTAAACTCCTCAATGTCCTCAGGAATAGCGCCTTTAGCAAATTGGTTAATAAAGCCATTTACTGCATCTAAACCAGCTTGCTCACCATGATAACGAGCAACAATCTCTCTACCTAATTCCATCTTAGCATCACGTGGGTTCATCTCACCACTTTGACACTTTTGCTTAAGCTCATTAATTTCAGTTAATGGACGGAAAGATAAGAGATCAAAGTAAGACCACATTAACTCATCAGATAAGGACATAATCTTGCCAAACATTTCGTTTGGAGCATCATGTACACCGATATAGTTATTAGCAGACTTAGACATCTTCTTGACACCATCTAAACCTACTAATAAAGGCATCATTAAGACGCATTGCTGCTCTAAACCAGCATCCTTTTGAAGTTCACGACCCATTAATAAGTTGAACTTCTGATCAGTACCACCAAGCTCAACATCGGCCTTAAGTACTACAGAATCATAACCTTGGAACAATGGATACAAGAACTCGTGGATGGCAATTGGCTGACCAGACTGATAACGCTTAGTGAAATCTTCACGCTCAAGCATACGAGCAACGGTAAGCTTAGAGGCTAATCTAATTACACCATCAGCGCCTAAAGCATTTAACCACTCGCTGTTATAGCGAATTTCAGTCTTCTCTTTGTCTAAAACTTTGAAAGCTTGCTCAGCGTAAGTCTGGGCATTAGCTAAGATTTGCTCACGTGATAATTGAGGACGAGTAGCATTCTTACCTGATGGGTCACCGACAGATGCAGTAAAGTCACCAATAATTAAAACTACTTTGTGACCTAAATTCTGGAAGGTACGTAACTTGTTAAGAATAACTGTGTGACCTAAGTGAATGTCAGGTGCAGTTGGGTCCATACCAAGTTTAATTACCAGCTCACGACCACTCTCAAGCTTCTTCTTAAGCTCATCTAAAGGAATAATTTCCTGAGCACCACGAGCAATCTCGGCAAGTGCCTGTTCCACAGCTACCATTGAAACTCCTGTCAGCAGCAAATGCTGTTTAAAAGCATATTAAAAAACCAGTCCTAAACACTATATTTAGGACATCTACACAAATTCTAGAGCGAAAGTATAGCACATTGGAACAAGCCCAAAGTAACACTCCATAAAGTGGCCTTATCTTTTACCAAAACAAAGCCCCCAAATATAGTATTTGAGGGCTTTGTTTAAAGAAAATTAAAAAACACACTTACATAGTCATGCTTTGGCTTAAAGCCTCAATCTGGGCATTAAGCTCTTCAATTTCCTTTTCCTTTTTAGCAATAGACTTAGAAGCAGCGCTCTTAGTGCTCATCTGAGCTACCTTACCCTTAAGACCATCGATTTGTTCTTGTAAGTCTACGCTTAAAGCCTTTTTCTTGGCTAACTGACTTTCAAGCTCCATCAAATCGAGCTTAGTCTTATCCAGAACCTGTAAACGAGCAAAGTAATCACCCATCAAGGCTCTATTTTGAGCCTGGATATCACGGGTCATTTGATTAAGAGTCTCAACCTCAGCTCTTAAATCAGCAACTCTTTGTTGTTTAGCATTCACACGAGCCTCGTATGAACCAGTAACAACGCACCCCATTTTGCCAAAGAATCCTTGATCTTGACTAGGATCGCACTCCTCTGGAGTAGAGGCGCAAGCACTTAATAACAAACAGCTAACTAAAGCTATTCCACCAACTTTGGCTGATACATAATCTTTTAACATGATTCTTACCGACTCAGATAAACAAATCTATATAGAGCAATAAGCTAAAGCCCCAGGCCCAGGCCCAGGCCACTAACCTAGGCATGAGCCTAGGCATAGAGCCTGGCCATGGGCCTGCCTGGCCTTGGGCCTTTGGCCTACCTTAAGCTTAGGCTTGTGCGTTAATTTCAACGCCCTTTTCTAAAGCTAAGTTCAAGACATTGCGATCGTCTACGTTAGAGGAATAAACACTGCGTAAATCATCGACAGTCTTTTCTAAGCTTGCAATTTGGCGATCCAATTCCTTGAGCTTTTTCTTCTCTTGGGCTGTTAGCATTTCTTTGCCCACTAAACCATCACGCACTTCTTTGTACTTATTGACGTTTTCCTCATGCACTTCAAGGTTTTCTTGTAACACCTTGATATTAGCATTGTACTGAGCAATGGACTTTTTAACCTGTTCGGCTGATACCTTGTTGGCATTAATGTCCTTTTTCATTTGTAAGAACTTAGCATGATCATCTTGATAAACACGATGAGCAGCAGCATTCATTTGAACAGCCTTTTGGCGATTAACCTCAAGCTGATCCATAAGGGCATCTAACTGAGCTTCCTTGGTGTGATAATTTTGACGAATATTATCCAAAATAGCATTCACACCCATAGAGGCCATACAGCCAGCTGCAGCAGCTGCAATACATACGGCTCTTTGAGAAGAGCTAGCAATCAACATGCAACCTACACCAACAACACCAGCGCCTACTAAGCAAGAGGTAACATAAGAGCTCTTTTCAACATTAAAGTCTTTGCTAATTAAACGAGCATCAGGATCAGCCCCTCCCACGCCTCCAGTAGTTGAATTACAACCGCTCAAAGCCATAGTAACTATCAAAGCACTTACTAAAGCAATTTTTTTCATGATCTTACCTTTAGAAACTTATAAAGCAGCATCAAGTATCAAGTAGCCATATAAAGCTCACCTGATACTTGTCCTTGTACAAGAGCCAAGACAATCTCAATTGTCCTAGCTCCATTAAACTTTGTTAGTTTTGGTGGAAAGTGATAGGGAAAGTCTGTGATCCTACTTGTCCGTCACACTTAACCATGCCATTTCCTTGATCAGTACAACGAACTTTTGGCAGTTGGTAAGTACTTTTATCTGGACATACGGCACGACCGCTATTAGTGATCTCAATGCCATTGTTAACTACAGCGGCACTTGAAGGTGATACACATTTAGATCCATCTGGTCTGGTTACAGTTACCTGTCCTTTACCGTCTTTAAAATTATAACTCATTTGTAAAGGACGGCCATTGGCACTATCCATAAGTGGTGACTTAGTTTGCCAATCGCCATCAAAAAGCTTTACACCCTGAGAAGCAACCGAGCCATTAGTCTTACTCATACCTAAAGCAGGTAACTCAGGTGGCACAGCCCCTCCTGCTGCTCCACCTTGGTTTTCAGCAGCACGGGCAGCATCAATACCAGCTTGTTGCTCAGCGGCACGAGCAGCTGCAATAGCCTCTTTTTGAGCTTGGCTTAAATTATTGTTAGCCATAATATCAGGCGGAATCACAGGCGCATTTTGTCCATTGCCACCAGCAGTAGCTGGTGCTGGAGCTGGTGCTGGGGCAGCAGCACTAGCATCAGCTGTAGGTGCACCAGCGCCTTGCTCAGCAGGAGCTACGCCCTGATCGCTTGCATTAGCCACAGGAGGCACACCTTGGTCACTAGCACCTGGTTCTGGTGCAGGTGTACCAGCGCCAGTGCCAGCTTGCGCACCATCTTGTGCTCCAGCTGGCGCACCGTCTTGCGCAGGAGCTGCACCTTGCTCACCAGGAGCAGCAGCGGCAGATTCGCCTGTACCGCCCATAGCAGCATCACCACCAGTAGCACCAGGGGTCATGGATAAATTACCACCAGAGATTGAACCGCCCTCTAAATTGACATTAGGCAAAGTAACATCAGGAAGAGGAATATCCAAATTCATAGGATCTGATGGAGCTGACGGCTCAGCAGGAGCCTCTACCACAGGTTCTTGAGGTTCTTGAGGAGGGTTCTCAGCTGGAGCTTCAATAGCTGGTGGATTTACATTGGCACTAGGCAGCTCTGGGGCTCCAAATAAAGAGGCAAAGAGGCCAAAGAATTTCCATAACAGCCAGAGTAATAATGGAATTAATAGTAATAACAATAACAGCCATAACAACCATGAAGGTAAGAAACAAGCATGTTTCTTTCTTGGCTCTTGAGGCTCATTATTAGGCGCAGGCTCAATATATGGTGGCTGCTGTGGTGGCTGAGGTGGCTGTTGCACAGGAGACTCAAAGTTAGAATTTAAAGGTGGGCTAAAAACTGGAGCTGTTTTTAACATCGCTAAAGGACTACCTGCTGGAACATCTGGTTCGTTGGAAAAGCCCCAGAAAGTAATAACAGGAATACCGTCTACAATAAAGACACAGTCTTGGTTAGGAAAGTGAATAGCTGGTAGTTCCTGAGCTTCCTTATCACCCAGTAAATAACTAGCTAATAAAGCGCTACTACTATTTTGATCTTGGCGGCGATTCATTGACCTGCCATATTGGTTCAAAGCTTGAGTAAAAGCTTTTAACTCCTCATTAGCCTTCTTCTTTTCCTCTGCGCTAGCCTGAGCCCAAGGAACAATTTCATATTGATCATTAGGATTGAGACTTTCAAAATTAATCATCCAATCAATAGTGCGGCTTTCCTTATGGACAATAGGCTTGGCTAAATATTTACTGGCGTTTCCATTTTGGCCAGGAAGATGAACGTTATTATCGATAGCATCTAAAAAGGAATCTGCGTTTTCATAGAAAGCACCGCCTTTACCAAGGGGTTCAAAATCATAAATCCCACCGCTTTTTAAAATAACTCTTTTCATACTCTTATGGCATTAGACTAGTAGAGACTAATCTAACTACCTCCTCCTTGGTAATTAACAAAAACTACTGACAAACCTTTTGCAAGCTCTTGCCTGCATTCTTTAAATCTTCAATTAAGGCTTTGGTATTGCCTGGCTTATAAACTTTGCCCCCAGTAATATCAGCGATACATTTAGCATCAGGAGCATCCTCTCCAATTAAGACCACATGAATTTTCAAGCGTGGTTTACTTTTATGGATCTGACGTGCTACCTCACAAAGGTTAAGATCCTCAGTGCCATCGCAGGTATCAACACCATCAGAAATTAACACGCCAATAGAATCAGCATTCTTAGGAGCAGCAGAGGCCATACCTCTCATACCACTAACTAAAGGAGTTAGCACTTGAAAAGGAATGCTCTGCAACATAGGATTGGTCTGAGCTACAGCAGCTTTTAAGCGTTGGCGCTCATTACCTGAAAAAGTGCCATAATCACGAGCCAGAGGACAACCTTGAACACCAAATAATCTAATTGGCACATTCTTATCTACTTGATCAATTAAAGCATGAGCAGCCTTGATAGCAGCATCAATACGCATTGAGCCATCAGAGAGCAAGTTAATCATGGAACCAGAGCCATCGGTTGCAATAATTAAATTAGGCATCTTTCCTTGCTTAACAATGGTCTCGCACTTAGGTAAAGTGACCTTACCAGCGCCTTGAGCAAGCTTAGCCTCCTCTGCTGCCTTAGCAGCCTCTTCTTGAGCCTTTGCCAGTTCCTCAGCCTTTATCTGTTCATCTTTATCATTGACTAAACCTAACAGACGCTCAATTTCTTTAAGAGTTTGCTCATCCTTAGCTAAGGTAGCTTTTAAGTTAGCAAGCTGTTGCTCTTGTGCATCTTGCTGTCCTAAAGCAATTTTCTCTTGGGTCTTTTCAATAAGCTCATTAATCTTATTTAAGTTAAGCTCATCCTCAATTACTTGCTCGTTTAATTGATCAAGCAATAACTCTTGCTCATTGGCCTTATCAAAAGGCCATGGGTAGAGCTTAAAGAAATAAAAGGCCAACAAAGCTAACAACAGCAATAAAGCAATTAAGCTTGGAATTAAACATCCTCCCAAGCTCCTCCCCGCAGCAGCCGCACCAGCCCCAGCGCCCGCACCCGCTGCACTTGCGCCAGCAGCGCTTGCGCCTTCGGTCCCTACTGCGTTTGTACCAGCACCTACTGTGCCTGTGCCAGCTGCGCCTGTGCCTGCCTCTGATGCGCCCGCACCAGCGCTACCAGCGCTACTAGTGGCGCTGAAGTTGGCGCTATCAGCCTGTTCTTGAGAGGCCTCTGTATCTTTACTACCCTCTACTGATGGTTGAAGGCCTGGGTCAAAATTTTGATCAACATTTGAGCTGTCTGCTGCTGTTGATGATTGGACATTAGCTGCGGCAGCTGAGCCTGAGGCAAAAAAGCTGGCTAAAATGGCACTAGTAACACCTACAGTTTTAATAGCATTTAAGCGCTCTTGAGGGTTGTTTAAGGTGTTATTACAGTGCTCTTGCGAAAAGAAAGGAATAATTACAGGCTCACGATCATTAATCACGAGCATATATTGAGGCTGGCTAATTAAAGCATAAAGAAACTCAGGGGCACTGAGATTTTGCTTATTGGATAACTGTAAAGAGCCATCCTCACTAGTTAAGGACGGATATTTATCTTTTAGAACCTCGATGATTTTATTGGCTCTAAAAGAGTAATTTTGGGCCGCATGTAATTGCTCTTTATAAAACTTAGGAACACCCTGCTCTATAGTTAGCTCTTTGATAGAGCCAGACATATTAGAGTTAAAGTTTAAGTAATCGCCTGAGTGGCTACTCATAGCAATTAAAGAACTAGTAGAGGAATCAAGCTTAAGCTCTTGTAATAAAGTGCCCAGCTCAGACAAAGCATTAGCTACCTGTGGAGCCAAATCATTGGAACTCAAGCGCATTAATCGTATCATCGATCTCTTCCTTATATCCGAGCTTAGGACTATATCTCCCAATAAGAGTTAGTTACTTAACTCTTATTAGGATGCTCCTTAGATTGAAAATATGTGACCCAAATTTTTGCTATTAGTGCTTTAAAGCACGGCATTGCTTAATCCAAAGCTTTTTATTGGCCTCTAAATCACGACCTGCTGTTTGATGCTTATCAAGGTCGTTTAAGAATTGGGCAATATACTCACTTAAAGTACCTTCATTCTTACCTAAGGATTGTTGAGCATTTTTAAGCTGCTCTTTAATAAACTTGTAATCAAAGGTATTCATAGTGTCGGTAATATGATCAGCATAGTAGCTTACATAGTAATCAACCATATGATCTACTAAGGCACGATCTTGCTTAAACTTTAGCTCCTGTTGTTCAGTAGCCTTTAAGCACTCTTTACTTTGATTATCTGCACGGCACTCTTTTAGAGGTACCTTACGTAAGATTTCCTCTCTTTGGGCGTAACGCTCACGAGCAATCTCTTCACGAGCAATAGTGGAGCACAAATAACCGCCTAAGCGTAAATTAGAGACAATAGCACGATCACGCATTTCCTCCTTTTTAGCATTGGCCTCAATCATATTGGCACGCAACTTATGGAGGTTTTGTTGCATAGACATTAAATAAGTGCCTAAATCATCACGCTCTTTTTGAGCCTTGGCCACTTCCTGTTGGCTAAGCTCAAGCTCTTTTTTACTAAGCTCTAACTCCTTTTGCAACTTATCCTGCTCAAGTTTTGCTTGCTTGATATCACTATCAGCTTGCTTTTGTGCAAGCTCAGTTGCTTTTTGCACTTCTTCTTTAGCGAGCTCAGCTGCTTTTTGAGCCTCTTTGCGAGCCTGCTCTGCGGCATTTTGTGCTGCCTTACGATCTTGTTCGGCCTTTTGCTGGGCTTGCTTTTGCTCTGCAATAATCTTATCGAGCTCAGCAATAGTATTTAAATTACCACCGCCCTTGGTATCAGAATTATCGTCATTACCAAGCTTAGCTACCTGCTCTTTTAAGGTTCGCACCTCTTCAATAGAATTAGTAAAAGGGATGGACAACACTAAACGCATACCCATATCACGGCTTTTAGTTTCATTGCCTTTAGTAAAGTAAGCACGCTCAGAGCGATAAGCGGTGATCATACCATCCTGACCACTAAAGATACTGCCTCCACGTACTATATAACCACCGCTTTGGCCATGTAATCTACCAGTTCTGGTGGCATAGAAAGGATCAAGCATCATTTCAGAGACATTACCTAAGATATCGTATATGCCCAATGGATTAGGTAGTTTTGCGCCGATAATCTGTACTCTACCATCCATAGAGCTACCTTTGCCTTTATACCAAGCATAATCTGCAATAGTTTTTCCATTTTCAAAAGGAAAAACATCAGCACTAAATTGAGAGGAAGTTACACGATTACCACCACGGGCGGCAAACTCCCATTCACTATCAGTAGGAAGACGAGCAAAAGCTACGGTCTTGGCACCATCACTTGGAAGTTGACTGCCCTTTACCTCTGTAAGTGCTTGCTGCGCAGCTTTACTTGCTAAAAAGTGGGAATATTGTCTGGTAATTTCTACAGCATCAAACCAACTAATACTGCTCTTAGCAATACGATCTTTAGGCGCAAGCTTCTTTTCTTCGCACTTACCTTTACCAAAGTCGTATGAACTTAGAATATCGTATTGGGCGGAATTGAGCTCATATTTACCAATAAGATAGTAATAGCCTTGTTTATCTTTAAAAGCACCTTGAATGTAACGACTATTAGGAGCTTGGGTCAAAAGTGAGTCAGCGTTGTTACTACCAGCACTAAAGCCCTTATCATGGAGTTTATCTTCATTAGAGGTATAAACCTTTTTAAACACCATAAAGCCCTTGCATGGCATAGGAACTATGACATCATCATCTTGAGGATTAGGGTTAAAAAACATGGCACTATCTTTTTCTGCTGCCGCATATGCGTTACCAGTGCCCAGCACTAAAGAGCAACCGACACCTATTATCACGGCCATACCAGAACCAGTACTCAAAACTTTTGCCAATGCTTTACTTAACAAAGAAACTGCCATAGCACTAACTCCTAAAATCTTGTTAGCATTAACTATAAATAGTAATACATCTTATCTTTACCTAAGATGAGAATCTTACGAATATTTGTTGGTTGTCAGAAATATTATTATTATTGCCCCAAAATAGCGCTCTTTCCTGCCCCAATTTACACCCATGTGCCTAAATTAGCCTGTTTTATCAAGACTACTACCAAACCAACCTACCACCTGCTCCTTTAAACTTAACTATAAGTAGTTTCACAACCACCCTTGATTGATTGCTTGGTTGATTTATTGCAGGCTTGGTTGCTTGGTTGCTTGCACAGCTCTACCGCTTATGTCATCCAATCTCATCTCCCGACCAGTACTATCCAGAGCGCCCACAAGCTCACAAGAGATCACACGGCTACTTTGTCTTGCAAGAGCTTGCAAGAGAGCTAGCTAAACTGGGCTTGATAGCACTGATCTTTCTTATGGGGTTAAGCAGCACGGGCTAACATTAGGCTATGGTTTTCCAGTGTTTTTTCAAAAAAAAATAATAGGCTTAAGAGCACGACTAACTATTAAGGCTAGAAAGTTCTTAAGGGCACTACATAGTCTAATTGTAGAGTTCTCCTTATTATGAAAATATCAAGATGCAGTAAAACGTGTTTACGCAGTAAAGTGTTCTGCACAAAGCAAGAATGTTTTAGCTAAGTGCTAAATAATTAGTTTTCCAATAGGTAGATGATCCTTTCACCAGGTCAAGGTCACTAGCCCTAAAAGATTAAATGCTGCTCTATGATTAGTGCTACACAGCACTGCACTGCACTGACTTACAGTGCCGTGCCGTACTGAGCTACGCTGCACTGTGTATTGTAGTAATTAAGTGCGCCAAGGCTAAGCTTGGCCTAGCCTGGCTTAGCCAGGCTAATTGCAGCGCAGCTAAGTTTGGCTGGGCCAAGCCATAAGGACTAGCGCAGGACATAAGGCCTAGCACAGGCTATTAGGCCTGGCGCAGGACATCGGAAATATTTACTTTTAAGATCACAAACTTAGCTGCGATTAAGGCTACCAGAGCAGAGAGTAAGAAAGTTCCAAATAAGAAACCTGCAATATGGAGCAGAGTTAACTTACTTACTACGCTACCTACTAAGATACTTTCAAAGTAATAATTAAATACCCATGAGCCAAGATAATAGAGCATAAAAGCCAGCACAAAGCCAATAGTAGCCACAATTAGAGACTCTATGATGACAATAAGATAAATATCATTATAGGTCTGTCCCATAAGACGTAAGAGCACGATATTACGTTTACGGGCTTTAAGTGAGCTTAAAATTAATCCAGCTAGCGCAATAATGCCTCCTACAATGGAAACACTAGCAACTACACCAAAGACAAAGTTCAGCACACTACCAATAGCTTTAACATTCTCAATATCACGCATCTTAGAGGTAACATTAAGGCGCTTTTCTACTAGGTCGTAATACAAAGGAGTAACATCATCTAAGCTTTTAGCATAGAGACGAAATTTAGCGTAAATACGCTCAGCGTCATTTTCATAATTACCACTAGTTAACAAAGCAGGATCATAACCATTACGGTAATAATCAATGGCATCTAATACTTTCATATTAACTAAAATGCAATCATCATTAACAAAGCGCTGATTAATGATGCCTTTGACCGTCATTTTTAAAGTACTAGCTTGCCTTCTACCTTGTTGAGTACGAGACACTACGACATTGATTTGATCTCCCACTCTAATATCACGCTGAAAAGCAAAGCTCTCATTAATAAAAACCTCATCATTCTTAAGAGCTTGTTCTTCTGTGTGATAGCTAATAGAGGAACCTACTACAATAGGGTCGCCTACCTTAGTTGGGATCACCTCAACTCTTTTTACTCCTCCTGGAAACTTGATGTCCACTATAGCGTTAAGAGCAGTAATCTCAGGAATAACAAAACCTACATGTTTATTATTTTGTAGTTGATTAAAGAAATTTTCATTAAGATGGTATGAAGTATCTAAAGTTAAAGAGAGTACTTTAGGATCGTTCATTAAGTTATTCTTTAGTTCTTCTAAAATACCGTAACGTAAAGAAAACAAGAGCAATAAAGGCGCAATAATGCTAGCAATAGCCGCTATTTGGCAAATGCTCATCATGCGGTCAAAAGTTAACTCTTTATAAGCCAACCTCCAGTGCATTATGCGTCCCTCCCTGATTTATCTTCATTCTGACTATTGTTTTTTCTAAGCAAAGTCTGCAAACGGTCTATAGGGGTTGAGTAATGGCTAATACGATCATTAATTTTAATATAGCCACCTAAATGCTTAGAAACTTTACTTTGATAGTCATTGGCCTCTAGGTTAGTAAGCATATTGTTATGGTAGTGATTGGTATGATGGGCATAGCCATAATGTAAATGGTGCCCCTGCTCATAAGCGTAACCATTATTTAAGTGCTCACCACGATTATGCTCAACTATATGAACAATCTCATAATAGACATTGTCTTCACTCTTTTGCTCAGTATTATTAACACTAATTTCATTATAAGAACGGTTTAAGCCACTAGCAGCAGGATAATCAATAGTCATTTCTGCCATGAGAGTAATATCTTGATCCCTGACGCTATCAAGCTGAGCGTCTACCCTATTATCATGAGCACTGACAAACACTGAATGTTCAGGCTTAGAGTTAACAGTATCGTACTCATAGCGACAATAATTACTTACTGCCTCAGTATCATGAGTAATAATCAAAACACTAATATGGGTTTGACTGGCTATCTCTTCAATTAATTTAAAGAGCACCTTAGCATTATCAGGGTCTAAAGCTGAGGTAGGCTCATCAATAAGCAATAATTTAGGGCCATGAGCAATGGAGCGGATAAATAAAGCACGCTGACGCTGACCAATAGAGAGCTCATGTGGCAGTTTATCTAAATGATCTGTTAATCCCAAGCGATCGATATAAGTATGTAAAGAATCAAACTGGGACTGAACTCTTTCTTTGGTATATTCATTAGAAATCTTTATGGAACGAGCATAGTGACGCTTCTTTTTAGGAATCAGTGCTAGCTTGCGATCTTGCTCTTCTTGTGAATTGACAGTGGCACCATCTAAACAATGGGCATCAATACTGTCCCCCACCTGCTCCATGTCCTTAACCATCATTTCATAAGGACTTACATATTCATGTTTTTTAGCTTGCTCATGCTCTTTTTCGAGCTTTTCATTGACCAACTTTACTGGCAACAAACCATTATTAAAGCGGCGGAACAGCTTTTTGGTTTTACGTAAGCCTTGCTCTTTTTTTAGCTCTTGGGCTTGTTGGTGCTGCATAGCCGAGCGCTCATGAGCCTCTTGTAGCGCTACTGTAGTATTAGGTATAGGTTTATCCTGAGCAATATTAGGATAAACAGGAACAATTTTTTTCTTTAAAGCCAACTCAATTTGCAAGGCAATATTTTCACGAATAGTTAAGAAAGGTAATAAGCCACCTACTTGCGGCATAATACCAATTTCACTAATACGCAAAGCGTCTTGATCTTTAGGACTTAGTTCGTCAACAGCTATGTTGTCTAGGATAAAATTATCTAAAGATAAATAAGGAGATAATAAGCCTATAGCTTCCATTAAAGTTGATTTGCCAGAACCAGACACGCCACACAAAGCCACACATTGCCCATCAGCAATATATAACTCAGGTAAGGCAACATTAAAGTCACCTCGTATAACTTTCAGTCCTTTAATTTCTAACATGCTTATCTGATCTCAATTTAGCTTGCTTGTTTTGGCTACTAAAAATTACATCTGCTCTTGATGAATGGAGTAGTTGACTTGCTAATTATGGCTTAAACACAATTAAAGATAAACTATCTTCATCATAGATACGAAAAATCAGGCACTGTACTCTTTTATAAAAAAAATACGCTCATTATTTTATGCGCAGTTTTTTTCACAGCGAGCCTATATATGCGAATAAGCCTAGCATGATCACACATACTAGGCTTAATATCAGCAAAATCTTTACCTTATAGCAAAGCTTTATGGTAAAGCATCTAAAGGAATAGGATAAACTTCCTCTGAGCTATCAGCCTCTTCATTGAGCTTGATAAAGCGATCGTTATCGCCAGAACAATGCTGAATGTAATTTAAAGAGTTTTCCAAAGCTCTAACAATACGCTCTTGCTCTTGGGAGCCTAAGTTATACCAATCCTCTGGAGTAATATTGCTAATTAGAGACTTATAAGGCAAATCATCTAATAACTCACCCATAATACCCATATCGCTAATACTCTTGCTCTTAGAAAGCTGATTAGGGTCACGGCCCATTTGAGCAGCTAAAGCTTTTAACTGAGTAAACATGTCATCGCTAGAGAGCTGACCTGCAATACCAGACTCTAATACGCCCTTAACCAAAGTATATAAATCACTTAGCTGATTACGGTTTACCAGCACAATTGGGGTACATACTTGTTTGTTATGGTCGTCCACGTCACGATCGGCCATCCAGCCTTTTAAGAACTCAGGGCTCTCGGTACCTTTAACACGTCCTAAATAAGCAAGCTGCATAGCAAGGCCTAGTTTACGGCTATCGTCAACTAAGTTTTCCTCTTGCTCGGCTGTTTGCTGGTCATTACTTTGAGGCTTTTGTATTTCCTGAGTAGCTGACAAAGATGAGCCTGCTGACATTTGGCCCATAGTAGCTAATTGCACTTGGTTAGTTAGAGACTTAGATAAAGTATCAACCATATTACCAAATGACTCTACTGAGCCTGCGTTTACTGGATAGTACAGTGGCTTGCCTAAAATTTGGTTATAGCTTAAGACCTCATATTGATCTTTGGCATGCTTGTGATTCTTTTTGCCTGAATTAGTAAGCAAGTGTAAGGTATAAATAGCTGCACCATAGTGCTCAGCCTCTAAGCGTAAGGCATTGGCATCTAACTTAGTGGAGCTTTGCTTATCATTGGCATCAATAGCGCCCGCATCAGTAATCAGAACAATATAGCGGCCACCATATTCATTCCAATTAATATCCTGTAGGGCTAAATTAATACCAGCATAAGAGTCCTCATCAAATTGAGCACTAGAAACCTTAGCCTGGTCTAAACTTGCAACCTTGGCATTAAAGTCCTTGGCATTGTTAACCTCACCTGGACGTAAGAACATCTTAGCGGTGTATTCCAGTCCTGGAACATTGCGCACATCAGCACGGAAAGACACAATACCAAAATTAACACTGTCGTTTAAGTTAGAAGCTTCAATACTCTTATAAATAGAGTTAATAGCTTGCTTGGTACGCTCAATATAAGGGCGCATTGAAATTGACGAATCAATAACAAACACTACCGCAGACTTAAAGCCCACAATAGCAGGCTCAGCGCCTTGCCCCTGCCCCTGCGCCCCATTGCTATTGCCTGTGGCACTTGCAGCATCCCCTGCGCCCGCGTCTGCACCAGCGCCCGCACCAGGAGCCTCATTTTTAATCACTAATTGTGAGCCAGCATTGTCCTGAGTGCCACTTGAGTTAGTTGCAGCAGTAGCGTTAGTGACATTTTGCGCCTCTTTTGAGGTAATAGAGGCAATTTCGTGCTTGTAAACAAAAGAGCCATCTGGATACATGCTCTCAACGCTATTTAAGATAGGCAATAAATAGAAGCTATTTTGATAGTCTACGTACTCCTCAGGCTCAATAGAGATAACATTTTGAGCATGATTGCCTACGGCTACAGTATCGTAGAGCTTTTTGTATTGCTCTGCACCATTCTCGCTGTCAATAATATTATCAAGCGCACTTTCCTCATCAAAGATTAAAGCACGGTTACGATTAGCAGCATTGGTAAATAGCAAGGCTAATTGCATCTTCCAAGGCACAACACATGACTTGTTTAAATAGCCAGTCACATTACCTAAGGCATTAGGGCCAACTTCATAGACTTGTCCTAAATCACCATAGACATAATATTGGCTTAAAGCTGGCACTTCACGACCTTGATCAGAGCCATCTTGTTTTTGATGTAATTTGCAACCTGGAGTAGATAGTACTCGTTGATACAAAGTAGTTTTGCCTTCCATTAATAAAGGCTCACGCTTACTATTGTTATCAGCTAAGGCTACGCTCTGACAAGCAAGAGCAGCTAAAGCTAAGGAGCAAGCACTTCTTTGTGTCCACTTAATCAAGGTTGAGATTTTATGAGCTTTATTCATAACTATCCTCATGGCCTAAGAAAATCCTATAAGAATTTTGAGCCTCATTAAGCTAAGGCAAAAGACCCAAAATGCTTATATCATTCTCTGCAAACTAAACTCTAAAGCCCACCTCCAAGCTCCTGGCCATGGCCATGGCCATGGCCAGAGCTATTGGCCAAGGCCAAAGGCATTTGCCTTGGCCTTAGCCAATGCTCTTGGCATTAGCCACAGTACCTAAGTACCGTGGCATCACGGTATTTAGGTACGTAGATGAGGTGGGTTCAATATTAATTACTATTAACAGTGCTTACTGTAGCGACTTTAAGAGCTCATCAGCTTGAGCTTGGTTAAAGGACTGGTTTGATTTAACACGCTCAGCCCAATAAGTAGCATCATCTTGGCTCTTGTTAATGCACTTGCTCTTATAAGCGCTGTTTGGATCTGCATACTGAGAGTAAACATAAGCATAGGTACTACCATCAGCAGCACGGCCCTTGGTTCTTAAAACACGTAACACAATCTCGCAGCGGTCTTGCTTCATAGCATTGGCTAAGAGATAGTTTAAGTCATCGGCAGTTGGATTGCTTTGTAAGCAATTGTTAATGATGTCCTTATCATCACCTTTAGCATGCTCTAAAGAACAAGCCTGATTGATATTGCTTTGAGGCTCCTCAACAGGGGCGCTAGCACCAGCGTTACCCTTCATTAAATTCATAACAAAAAGAGCAGCACCAATAAGCAATAAAATCACACAAACAATACCTACTATCTTCATAATGAAAATAGACTTATTGTTATTGTTCGCTGCCGCTGCATTAGCAGCCGCCGCATTAGCATTAGCCGCAGCTTTATTAGCATTATCTACAGCTGCCGCTAAATTATGATTTGGATCTGCGCTATTAGCCTTTAGGCTATCGTAAGATGGGTTAGATTTTAACTCTGGAGTGCTAAAGCCAGCACTGGCACCTAAGTTATTAGCGCCAGAGGCTACGCTACCATTGAGGTTGGCACCGCTATTAGCTTTAGAGCTATCTTGATTAGCATTGCTAGCAGGGGCTTCCTTGGACTTAGGCTCAATATTAGCAAAACCTCTGTTATCAGAATCCTCTACTTTTCTATAACCTGATGAACTTGCAATTGGCATATTCACAGTAGCCACAGCAAACTGATAGATAGTGCCACTAACACCTTTGAGCTTAAGTAAGTAATCACCTGTGCTATCCCAAGCCATAGGATCAACAATAGTGGCATCTACCTCAAAAATAAAGTCCATGCCACTTCTTCTGCCATGAACTTTATTAATCTTAATAAAGCCATCCTTTACATCCTTGGTATTGGTATACCAATCAGCCAGTGGTCTGTCCTTTTTAGCAACACATATATCAATGCCATTTATATCAGTGTTACCAAGATCTTTAATGTTTGGTCCAAAACCAACAAGAGTAAATGAACCCTTGCCTGGCTTTGTGGAACAAAAGCGTGCTGATAATTCACTTGTTACAGGCATTACTTGATCTCCCCAATCTATCTTTTAACTAAAGCAACTTAGGAACTGCAAACAATTAATCTGCCCCTTGAGAGGAAAAGCTTAAATAAATTCAGATTAATTGTTTACCGTCCCATAGAAAATCTTGTTTAAAACTACCAATAAGGCATCTTATCTCATAGAGTAAGAGTGCTCATATTATAGATTTAATATTATTGATAAGGGCCCAACTTAATGTTGGGCCCTTAATGTTAGCTAGTTTGTTAAGAAAGCAACTTAACTACTTTAAACAGCTTCCATAGTGCTTAAAATGCGGCACAATAAGAGGTTCTCATCAGAGGTGAATTTATATCTGTTCTCTGATAAAACATTAACCTGACACATCATATACATCAAGGTTGCAGCATAATCACTTACTAAATTAAACTCAAAATTCCTTGAAGTCTCATTAAGATGAGGCAAAATACCTGTTTCATCAACAGCATACTCATGCCTAAAGACATTATGGTCACTCTTATTAGCATCCATTACGACATAATTGTCTTTTTGGACAAAAGAGTTAACAGGGCCTTCCTCATAGCCAAGGACACCACCCTTTTGTGCCACATGCATAGCAAACTCTGATGGGTTGATATTACCCACAGGAATATTAAGAGCTTTTTTAGCAGGAGCGGGCGCTGCTGCACTCTTAGGAGTAGCTCCTCTTACAGTAAAGTCATTATCATCATCAAAGTCATCAAGGTCATCAAGGCTATCTGAAATAAGATTAATAGCAGGAGCAGCTGGGGCGGCAGCAGAAGCTGGGGCTACGCTGGCACTTTGCTCATTAAGCTTACTATTTTTCAATGCTTCTAAGGCCTTCTTATCCTCATTGGATGGCAATAAGTTAGCACCCAAATAAAGATTAAAGTCACTTAAGATAAAGCTTAATAACTGTACTTGGCTCTTAACTGAGTCTTTAAAGCCCTCAGAGGTATTTTCCTGATCTAACAGTACTTGCACCATATAGCTCTTAAGGTTAACCACAGAGGAGTTAAAGGCCTTACCTACCTCAATATAAAGCTTATTAAACAAGCTAATAATATCGGCTTTGAGCTCATCTAAGGTCTTAAAGCGATTTTCCACGTCATTAAAGCACAGTGGGAAATAATTTCTTTGGTTTGGATCAACCTCAAAAGCAGGCAATTGTTTACGATAGGCTTTAACTACATTATCGGCAATATTGGACAAGTAGGTATTATCTTTACGCCATAAGGTAGATAAATTCTCTTGGTATTCCATGCAAACAAATTGCACAAAGCGCTGAGCATTTGAGCCTGTAGTAAAGTTTTGGCTGTAAATATCAACCAAACTATCCTCAGGCAACTCTAATAAAGAGCGCAGCAAATCAAAGCAAGGGCTAAGAGCGTTACATTGCAATAAGCCATAGGCTAGCTCCTTACTTGCTTTTTTAGCCTTCTCTAATGCTACAGCACTATCACGAGTAGCAAAAGGGCCTAACTCAGACATCACGTGTTGCATTAACTTAACAGGCTTAACGCTCTGCAAAGACTCACGATCAGCTTGAGATAAAGCATTTTTCTTTACGGCTGCCACAATTTTAGAAACGCCACCATCATTGAGGGTGAGCACATTTTCTAAAGCTTGCTCAAAGTTTAAGATGTACTTATTAAAAATCTCTTCACCTAATAGAGCTCGTCTGCTGGACTCAATATAGCCAGACATATTGCTACTAATGCCAATTTCTTTCTTGTTATCATCAAACTCTAGCCAAGGGACAATACTTTTACCTAAATTTGGCTTACGAGATAAGAAGATACTATTAAATGGCTGGCCAGGGATCCATTCTTTAAACCAATTGAATTTAATCAGACGCTCAAAAGCATTTTGCTTAGCCGCATCCAAATCAATTGGCATACCATTCATGAGATTCTCACAGCTATTATTGAGTAGCTCATCAAAACGAGAAAGTACTATAGTAAGTGAACTATGGTCTTTAGCAGCTCTACTCTTAGCATCCGCACCAATATTGCGATCAACCCAAGTAGTTAAGATGTTAAAAGCCTCATCAACTTCTTGTTGCTTAGCTACACCTACGCAAAAAACTAATTGGTCAATGGCATTGTTATTTGAATAATATTCAAATAAATAAGCTACCTTACCACGTCGGAAGAAGTCAGTAGAATCATCATCTCCATCATGGACTAAAGATTCGCTTTCACCTACTGCTTGATCACTAAACTTATGAAACTTTCTGGTACGTGCTCCTGGTAAATCTAAAATATCAAAATCATCCAGTTCACCATGATTTTCCAGCACAAAGCATAACTCTAATGACAGAGCAGCTAAAATTGAAATGCCGACATTAATTTTCTCATCAATGTCATAGACACCATTAAAACCTAGGTTAGCAGACACTAAGGCACAAGGAATTTGCTCTTGCTCATTAAACATCTTACCCAACTGAGTAATATGCATAATAGTGCCACCAGCTCTTTGCATTAATTGTTGAGCATGCTCGCCATTATTCTGGTTATAAGAAACAAAAGCTTCCTTGGCAGCAAAAATCTTGGTATAGCCCTTAAACTTTAGTAATTCTGAGGCTAATAAACGATATAGCTGATTAAAAGCAGCTAAATCCTTCCAGAAGATTTTTAAAGCTTGAACACGGCCTTCTAAAGTCATAAAAGGCAAGGTATCACGCAATAATGCCCAGAATTTAGGCATAGCATTATAAGAGCCAATTTTAGCTTTAGAGTGGCTGGCTACATAATCAGCAAAAGCTGTTACTTCTTCTACTTGAATATAGTTGTACTCAACGGTATTACCAACAGTAATCTTACGGCCCTGTACCTTTTCAGCCTTAAAGGCATGAGCAAAGTCTAAAGAATTAGCAGGATTATCGTCGCCTAAAGCACTTAAACTTTGCTTATCCATGGCAAGATATTGAGTTCTAGCCTTAGTATCAACATAGCCTTGTAAGGAGTTTAAATGGTTGATATAAGCCTGCTCATCCTGGGTAAAAGCAACATCATTTTGGCCAATTTCCTCAAAGAAAGAATTAACCAAAATCATAGCTAAATCCATTTCATGGAAAATCTTAAGCTCAACAGGATAACCCTCAGGAGCTTGCGCTACCTTATGAGTAAAGCGAGTAGCAAAACCTGTAGCCTCAGAGTCTTTACCTTGAGGATTAGCATGCTTAATAAAGTCAATCTCAAAGTCATCCCAATGAGTTTTTAATATTGACTCATCACCAGCAGCCATTTTAGAGATTAAATAACTTTTACCAGCTTGAGAGGCACCAAAAGCTGCAATGGTTGGGCGATTAGCTACATTATTAACAGCAGCGTTTAAAGCTAGTACTGATTGATCAAGCTCCAGCTGCATTTGGGCAGATTTATCTTGAAGGTCGCTTTCAAAAACCTTATTGCGCTCGATCCAAGAAGCGGCCCATTTAGACGCGTGGGCAGCGTTAAATAATTGTTGTTGCATGTTAGGCCTCAACTTAGACTAAATCATATTACGAGGGTTTAAACCTTCAATATCAATAGAACCACTGTTCATAAAGTACTTAATACGCTCACCAGTTACGGTCTTTAAGTACATGCGGAACATGTGAGCATAATTATGGCCATCATTGCCATATACGCTCTCGAGCTCAAATGTTTCAACAGGCCTGATATCAGGACAGTTTTTAGCGATAAAAGGTACTGGATAAGGACTGTTAGAGCCATTGACTACCTTTAAGGTAATGTCAAACTTAACACGCTTCTTAAGTAGATCACTTAAAGTAGCTAACTCCTTAGCAATTTTCTTGCGCGCCTCATTCAAGTTCTCATCAATGCTATTATCAAGCAAGTCATAAAGCTTACTATCAGCATTGCCAGCATTCTGCTCATGTTGAGCATAAGGCTCTTCTACACACTGCTGGTAGTTCTGATTGAATAAAGCCTGGCAGCGAGCTTGATAATCTTCATGATATTGGGCCACTTTCTTTTCATACTCAGCTTGTCGTGCCGCTTGGGTTGCTTCTTGATCAACCTTAAAGCCCCATTTTTTAACCTCTTCTACTTTAATACTCTCCAGGGTTGGAACAGGGCCCATTTCAGCGCTAACTTGAGCTTGGATTTTGCTATTAAACTCGTTCTCCAAGTAAGCCTTGAAATTATCAAGATTATCTTGAGTACCGCTCTCAAGTTCATTTAATAATTTTAGAGCTTCCTCTTTAATGACCTTTTTACGATCGGCATTAAGGCTAAGAGAATCAATAAGTTCTAAAACTTCCTCACGCTCAATAGAGTTATAGCGTAAATTAATAGCTTTCTTAATTTCCTTGTTATCATCAACCGAATTGTAGGCCTCAATAATATAAAGAGGGCTGGCCTCAAAATCAGTATCATCAAGTAAGCGATAGCCTAAATCTAAAGCTAAAGGAGCTTGGAAAGCATCATCCTTGCCTTGGTAGCGCTTGAATTTAGCATCATAATTTTCGACATCTTTAGAGGTCTTATGAGCTTGAGATTCAGCAGACTCATAGGTATAAAGCACAGCCTCTTCACTAATATGGCTCTTGTTATCCAAAATACCAACAAAGCGAGCTCTATTACCTTTAAGCGAAGGCATAGACTTAAATCTAAAGTTAGTAAATTTATTGTGATTAAAGCGTAGATAGCTAATAAGAGCACCTACTGCTGCAGTGGTCTTAGGATCACCAATTACCTCACCACCTTGTAAGAATGGATACCAGGACTCACAACGATAATCATGCATAGAGACAATGCGTGAGCTTGGTAGGCTCAATCTTTGTAAGAAGAAAGAGCGAATAGCAGGGATCTTAGAAGAGCGACCAGTGAGCAATAATAAGTCAACATCAAAAGTAGTTAACACTTCGCCTAACTTGTTAAGCACACGGCAAATATCAAACTTAGAGCCTTCTAATATGGTGCGATTGATCTTGGCAATATCAAACTTTAATTTAAAGTTCATGATAGAGAAGTTGTCAAAAGTCTCGCCAATTACCATATCAACATAGTCTAAGACCTCTTTGCTTGGGAGCTTATAAGGTTCTGGACGCTCGACATTATGAGGTAAGTTTTCATTAACCTCTTTACCAAAAATAAAGTCAGCTACCGTACCCATCACAATAGCACTATGAGCATATGGATCTAAATGCTCCATATGGAACATAAGTCTATAGGCAATTTTTACTAAAATTTGCTGAGTAAATTGAGTACGTAGTACAGCGGTGCTGGAATCTTCGGTAGTACTATCACCTACTAAGCGATCAAAGATAGGCTTGTATGGAATGTTGTTCTTAGCAAAAGGCACGGCCAAACGAGGCAAGATGCATTGCTTAATAATGTCGTGAATAACATCATCACCAGCAATCTTAAAGCCATCCTTATAGATATCTACAGGCACAATATCATCAGAGGTATAAGGTACATCCTTTTTAAAGGTGTAGTCCTTAATAACCAAATCAGTAGTACCACCACCAATATCTAAAGAGGCAATACGAGCCGAGTACAGCTCTTTACCATCTGCATCCTTAAGCTTCTCGCCAATTCTTTGGCTAACCATTGGACGGCGTAAATACTTAATAAAGGTGTTGGAGTGACCTGCAAAAGTCTTAACACTCTCGTTATAGACATATACCACCTGACCAGATTCGGCCTCATCCCAGTCCATATGCACCTCTGGCATTGGAGGATTAATTTGAGGCAAGGTCTCACCTGATGCTATCTTGTTGAGCATGTTAGAGGCTGTGATATAGGAAAACTCACTAGGACTAGTCTTATCAAAGCCAAGGCTCTTCCACAAAATACCAATAGCCTGATAAACACAGGAGCGATAGAGTTCCTTTTCCTCAATGGCCATGCATGGAGGAGTAGTTAAAATAATGGCCTTTAGGCGGCGAGGGGTAGTGGAATAAGAAGATCTATTTCTCAAGGCATACGAATTCATTTGAGTTAAAGCATGCAAGAGAATTTCAACTATCATGAAAGTGGTAGTTGAATTATATGAATACAGAGACTTGGTATTATCTCTATCATAGTCTTCATCGGTAAGTGCAAAAATAGCCTTTCCATTAGAGGCAAAGTAACGTCCCATGCTATTAATATGAGCACGATAACGACCTGCTGCCTCTCTTTGCTTTTGCTTTAAGCCATCACTCTTAATTTGATAAGAGTAAGGGTTAAAATCCCAGCGAGTATTTTGCAGACGGTCAGTACTCCATAAATAACGTTTTGGAGACACTAAGCCAGTCATACCCTCATTACCAACTTTAAGGGCAGCTAAGTTATTAGCCTCATTACCCACACGCACTAATGAAGGCCAAGAGAACGCATCTACACGACCTGAGTTATCTGAAAGGTTGTTATACTCAAAGTTGGCAGGGCTAAACTCTATTTGAGAGCTAAAGGCTTGATCATAAACACGCTCTGGAGCATTGAGATCACGTATTACTAAAGGATAAACACCTTTAAAGCTATCATCAGCAGCAGTTACTGAGTTATCGTCCTCAACTAGAATACCGCAAGAACGAGCATTGCCTATATCTAAAATCAAAGACACATCAATAACAGAATTACCAGTGGTAGCTGTTTTAATGCTATTAGGAAGGAACTTTACAGGCTTTACATCGATAATAAAACCTAAGAACATCAATAAGTTGTAATAATGAGCTTGGTGCTCCTTATCATTTTCGATCTTTTTGTTAAGCTCAACTTGGTTAATATTGTTTTTAATGCGCTCTTTATAAAGATCTGAAAATATATTCTTAAGCCATAAATCTACCCAAGGCTCTCTACCCTCAGCAGCCTTAGCATTAACGAAATTAATGCACTTAGAGTCCTTATAAGACAACCTAAAGAGACGACCATTTTCAGTATCCATTGAGGTAGGAGCAAAATAGTTAAGATCAACGTCTCTGTCATAAGTTTTAGTATCAAAGGCTAAAACTACACGATAATACTCCTCGCCCTCTTTAAGCTCATACTTACTATAGTCAGTAGTAGCGTTAGTTTCGCGCTCAGCTAATTGGTAATTATTGGAATCATCATAGTTATAGCTGTTCTTATTAACTACAGATTCGTACTTTCTATCAGCACCATTCAAAGACTCTTGGTGCTTTTTACGATACTGACTAATAGCAACAGGATCATCTACTTTAACAATACGAGCACGCACCCAGTTAGTAGGGCCAAGATTATCCTTTGAACATTCGTCACGGAAAAAAGGCAGAGGAAACCAAGCGCCGTCAAAAAGCTTTAGCGAATCACTAAGCTTAATAATAGTACATTCATTGTCCGTAACAGAAGATTTCCCTTCTTCTGCGTTAACATCTTCGAACTCAATTTGATTACCACTGACAGGATAATTAGGTGCAAAGAAGCCAAGTTGATTATCTTTGTTATAAAACTTGCCCTTTTCCAATATTTTTAAAATATTATGCTTATCATCAATGTTCCAATCGAGCATGACATCAAAGTCGATAAATTGAATGCCAGAGTTTTGAACCAGCTCGATATTACCTGGTATAGGAACGACTTTAGGATACATATATCTTCCTTGTTGATCGATTGATTGCAGCAAGCTCTATAAAAGCTTTTGACTAATACAATTAAACTTGAATACGTGTGGTAAAAAATAAAATAGCTGCTCTTATAAGCATGTCGCTACTGCTATAAATCTTGGAGGGAGCCAAGAAGTGTTGTCTAATCTTAGCATATAGATTTTATGCCTAAATATACCAAAGCTCACAAAAATATAAATGATTCGTTTATTGTGTCATAACTCATATTTCTAACAATACTAATGCTTTTATCATGCACTATAATCGAGCACAAATTTCTGTTTTAATGCAATTTTTAGCCAAGCAATCGAGTAGGATCATTTTGCTACGCTCTTACATTGCGTACAAAAGATTAGCCTTGATACTGACATAGGGGAGACATTCAATTATTTACGTTAAACTAACAGTTTTGCTGTATGTTGAGGGTAATTTATACGAATTTATTACCTCCCCAACACAAAATCTAAGCAAAATTTCATAAATAACCAACTGTCTCCCTATGTCTGTTTATATGGGCATGTCCTCACCTAAAAGCTTATCAATGGCAGGTCAATGCCAGGTTAATGGCAGGTTAATGGCAGGTAAGAGGCACATAAAAAAAGCTCCTAACCTCTTTGCAAGGCTAGGAGCTCTTATTAAGTTGACTTCAACTTAATTAAATCTTATTCCCACTCGATAGTTGCTGGTGGCTTGCCAGATACGTCGTAGCAAACACGAGAAATACCATTAACTTCATTAATAATACGATTGGAAATACGTCCTAATAAATCGTAAGGCAACTCTGCCCACTTAGCGGTCATAAAGTCGATAGTCTTTACGGCACGTAAGCAAACCACGTAATCATAACGACGGCCATCGCCCATTACACCTACTGATCTTACTGGTAAGAATACAGTAAAGGCCTGGCTAACCTGATCATACCAACCGCTGTTATTGAGCTCTTCCATAAAGATAGCATCGGCTTGGCGAAGTAAATCTAAGTACTCTTTCTTAACTTCACCTAATACACGTACACCAAGGCCTGGGCCTGGGAATGGGTGACGTTGTACCATCTTGACAGGAAGACCTAACTCAACACCAATACGACGAACCTCGTCCTTGAAAAGCTCACGTAAAGGCTCAACTAATTGGAACTTGAGATCTTCTGGTAAACCACCTACGTTGTGGTGAGACTTAATAACATGAGCCTTACCAGACTTAGTTTGAGCAGACTCAACTACATCAGGGTAAATAGTACCTTGAGCTAAGAAATCTACACCATCAAGCTTACGAGCTTCATCGGCAAATACATCAATGAAAGTATGACCAATAGCCTTGCGCTTAGCCTCAGGATCACTAATACCCTCTAAAGCCTTTAAGAAGCGCTCACTGGCATCAGCATAAACAATGTTTAGACCTAAACCGCTAAACATTTCTTTAACTTGCTGACCTTCATTTAAGCGTAATAAGCCATTGTCAACAAATACGCATACTAATTGCTCGCCAATAGCACGGTGTAATAATAAGGCAGTAACAGAAGAGTCAACACCACCTGATAAGCCTAAGAGCACCTTAGAAGAGCCAACTTGAGCACGGATACGCTCAACAGCATCATCAATAATGGCATTTGGAGACCATAAGCCATGTAACTTACATACATCAATAACAAAACGACGTAAGAACTCACCACCTTGCTTAGAGTGAGTTACCTCAGGGTGGAACTGTACACCGTAGAAGTTACGCTTAGCGTCATATACAGCAGCATATGGGCAAGTGTCAGTAGAGCCTACAGTTACGAAGCCCTCAGGAATAGCGGTAACCTTATCGCCATGGCTCATCCATACATCAAGCTTCTTTAAGCCTTCGTGATCGGTTAAGCCATCAAATAAAGGACATGGTGCTACTACGTCCATAGCAGCATAGCCGTACTCACGCTTGTCTGATCCTTCTACCTTGCCACCTAATTGTACGGACATGGTCTGAAGTCCATAGCAAATGCCCAATACAGGTACACCTGCATTGAATACCCACTCTGGAGCGCGTGGAGAGCCTGCCTCAGTGGTTGACTCTGGAGATCCAGATAAAATAATGCCTTGAGGAGCAAATTCTTTCATGCGCTCGACATCAGCATCAAAAGGATAGATCTCGCAATAAACACCGATTTCTCTTACGCGACGAGCAATCAACTGTGTAACCTGTGATCCAAAATCAAGGATCAAGATCTTTTCAGAATGAATATTGGCCATGTAGCGACAACCTAATTGAAAATTAATAAAGGATAAAAGCTAGATTTTTTTTTTTTTAAAACTAACCTAGGGACAAATTATTGTACCTTACAAAGTTAAGCTTTAAAAAATAATTAGCCCCAGTAAGGATAGACACATCCTGCTGGGGCTATTAAGCAAGCTCTTAAGGCTGCTTTTATCTAAGGAGGATAATGCCTTAAGATAGTATTAAATTAACGGCTCTGATAGTTTGGAGCTTCTTTAGTGATGGTTACATCGTGAACATGAGACTCACGCATACCAGCACCAGTAATACGTACAAATTGAGACTTGGTACGTAACTCTTCAATAGTAGCGCAACCAGTTAAGCCCATAGCGGAGCGTAAGCCACCCATTTGCTGATGGATAATGCCACGTACAGCACCCTTATAAGCTACACGACCCTCAATACCCTCAGGTACTAACTTGTCAGCAGCATTATCGGTCTGGAAGTAACGATCAGCAGAGCCCTTGGACATAGCAGCTAAAGAGCCCATGCCACGGTAGGACTTGTAGGAACGACCTTGGTAAATCTCGATCTCACCTGGAGCCTCATCGGTACCAGCTAACATAGAGCCAACCATTACGCAGTGAGCACCAGCAGCTAAGGCCTTAGCAATATCACCAGAATAACGGATACCACCATCAGCAATAACCTTAACATCGCTACCACGAACAGCATCAACAGCGTTAGAAATAGCGGTCATCTGAGGAACACCACAACCAGTAACCATACGGGTGGTACAGATAGAACCAGGGCCAATACCTACCTTAACAGCGCTCACACCAGCCTCAGCTAAAGCTACAGCGCCCTCAGCAGTGGCCACGTTACCACCAATGATTGGGAGGTCTGGGTAGGTCTTACGTAAGTAGGAAATTCGGTCTAAAACACCCTGAGAATGGCCGTGAGAAGAATCAACTAATAATACGTCTACACCAGCTTCTACTAAGGCACGAGCACGCTCTTCGTTGCCTGGACCTGCACCAATAGCAGCACCAACACGTAAGCGGCCTAAAGCATCTTTACAAGCATTTGGCTTGTTAGCTGCCTTGTTGAAATCTTTAACAGTGATCATGCCCTTTAAGTGGAAAGCATCGTCAACTACAAGAACCTTCTCAATACGGTTCTCTTGCATTAACTTAATAACTTCCTCACGAGCGGTGTTTTCACGAACAGTTACTAAACGCTCTTTTGGAGTCATGATATCAACAACTTTTAAAGAATTATCATTTAAGAAGCGTACATCACGACCAGTAATAATACCTAAAAGGTTCTCGTCAGCATCAACTACAGGGAAGCCAGCAAAACCATACTTAGAGGTTAAGAAACGGACATCAGCTAAGGTAGCATCAGGATGAATTACTACTGGCTTAGTTACCATGCCACTTTCAAAACGCTTTACACGTAAAACCTCTTCAGCCTGGCGATCGATTGGCATATTCTTATGAATAAAACCAATACCACCCTCTTGAGCTAAAGCAATAGCTAAGTTAGCCTCGGTCACAGTATCCATAGCCGATGAGATCATCGGAATATTGATCTTGATGTTGGAGGTTAAATAAGTGCTTAAATCAGCTGTATTTGGGAGCACTGTAGAATGTGCTGGAACTAATAAAAGATCATCAAAGGTTAAAGCTTCTTCAACGATGCGCAGCATAATGCCTCCTTAACTAAAATTTCGCAGATTATATCAAAAAGACTTAGCCATAACTCATTTTTCGAAAAGTAAATTTCAAATTTTTGCAAGCACAGGCTTCACACTTTTATCATAAATATCTGATATTTGAGGTGCAGTCTAGCTTCTTAACCTTTTTTGTATTATCTAGGCAATGAGGGATTTTTTTTAACTCTGACTATTTTAAACTTATCGATTTAGTGCAAAAAACCGCAAAATAGCTAAAAATAAAATTAAACATCCTACAGCTATGCTAAGCTTTATTAATTAGAATCTAATTCTTAAGGCTATATTAAGAATATAAGGCTCACATTGTAGACTTTCATAGCTAACAACAAAGCTCGGTAAGCTTAAGGGGCTCAGTGAGCTAAGTGTAATTACAAATTAAGGTTGGGTTTTATGAAAAGAGATGCGCCTTTTGAGCCTAGTGATGGCGATTTTGACAAGTTTATCCAAGAACTCCACAAAAATTCTGCCCATAATGCTGCTATCAATAAGAAGCTAGCTGAGCAAAAACTAAATGGCGGTGCTATCACCTTAGAGTCTCCACAGCAAAGCTTTAATAAGATTAGACAGCAACACAAAAATACCATGAGCAGCATTACTAGTGGTATCAATGAGTGTAGTCAACAGATCACTCAAGCTAGCTGTGCTCACAACATGTTTGATAACAGCGCAAGCTTTGGTAGCAACAACGCTAGCTTAGCCAATAGCTCCAGCTTTGGTAGCAGCAGTAGCACTGCCACTACTAATAACAATTTTGGTAATTACCAGAATAAGAATGTTAGAAAAACAGCCCCTCGTAACGTAGCTAAAGAGACGAAAACTAGACCTATTAACAACCAAGTATCAAACATTAAAAGAAATAAGAAAGTGCCTAATCCTGTTTTTGGTATCTTTGGTATCTTCTGCCTCTTTATCTTTTTACTCAATGGTTCGCCAGTTGAAGGCATGATCTTCTTTGCTATGATGATTGGTATGCAAATCTTGAGCTTGATTATCTCTAACAGAAAGAAATAAGAACTAATCCCTAATTAATTTTGGCCCGAGGTTTTTTATGACTATTTACTATATTGGATGGTTTGTCGTAGCTTTAGTGCTATTAATTGTAGAAATTAATGCCATGAGCTTTTACTTAGTTGCTTTAGCATTAGGTGCTATTGCAGGTGGTATTAGTGCTTATATGGAGCAAACTTTTACTCAGCAAGCTGTAGTAGCTGGTATTGTTACTATGATTGCAGCCGTCTTAAGCTTTTATCTACGTAAAAAGCTTAAATCACCTAAAGACAATTCTAACAATGTCTTAGATATAGGACAAAGAGTTACTGTTCAGCCAGATAATATTAATGCTGACGGCTCAGCTAAAGTTCTTTATCGTGGTGCAGAATGGCAAGCCTTTGCCAGCGAAGGTTCTTTAAGTTCTGGCATTTTTCTCATTGAAAGTGTTAATGGTACTCAACTAATTTTAGGCACAAAAGTTAGTGAATACCCAGAAAAGAAGAATAGCGACAACGCTAGCTCATAGCAAAATGAACCAAAACCTTAAATCTCAGCAGACTCTATTGACTGTCATTACATTAAATACCAAGGAGAAGAGTAGTTCATACTCTTAGAAAACTATGGATATCTTTTACTTTATACCAGCGCCGCTCATTTTAGCTTTAGTCTTTATTGTTCTGGCTATTGTCTTTGCTTATAAGGGCATTAAAGTTGTGCCTCAGCAATCTGCTTGGGTTGTAGAGCGCTTAGGAAAGTTTAAAACTGTACTTAACCCAGGCTTAAACTTCATTATTCCTTTTATTGATAATGTAGCTTACCGTCATTCATTAAAGGAAATTCCTCTTGATACTCCTGCTCAGGTATGTATTACTCGTGATAATACCCAGCTTAGCGTGGATGGCGTGTTGTTCTTCCAAGTTACCGACCCTATGCGTGCTAGCTATGGTACTTCCAACTACGTAATTGCTATTACTCAATTAGCACAAACCACTTTACGTTCTGTGATCGGACGTATGGAGCTGGATAAGACTTTTGAAGAGCGTGATGTTATTAACTCTGAGGTTGTTTCAGCTATTGATGATGCTGCATTAAACTGGGGTGTAAAAGTACTACGTTATGAGATTAAGGACTTAACCCCTCCTGCTGTTATCTTACAGGCTATGCAGCAACAAATTACTGCTGAGCGTGAAAAGCGTGCCTTAATTGCAGAATCTGAAGGTCGTAAGCAAGAGCAAATCAACTTAGCTACTGGTGAAAAGCAAGCTGCTATTGCTCGCTCTGAGGGTGAAAAGCAGGCTGAAATTAATAAGGCCGAAGGTCAAGCTGCTGCTACTTTAGCCATTGCTACAGCAACAGCTGAAGCTTTACGCAAGGTTGCCGATGCTACTCAAGCTCAAGGCGGTATGACAGCTGTTAACTTACAAGTTGCAGAAAAGTACATTACTGCCTTTAATGAGTTAGCCCGTACCAATAATACCTTAATCGTCCCGGCTAATATGGGCGACATGAGCACATTAATCAGCTCTGCTATGAAGATTGTGAGCGCCAACCAGCAACCACCAGTTAAATAGCACCAAGCCCCAAGGCACACAAAAAATACAATTAATTACCTATAATAGCCAAGCTCAAGCACCTTTAGTCATCTTAGATTCAAGCCTTGAGCTTGGCTTTTTTATATCCGCCCTACCACCAGACCAAACTTTCAGCTTCCAATCATTCTTAACACTCCTACCATCCCTCACAGTTACAGACCACGATAGCTCTTTATCAGGGTAAGCTTTCAATTAACCACTAAATACCTAAGCACAGCACTAACCGCTACAAGAAAGCATACGCATGCACCTTTGTTACACTTCCCACTACACTAGTGGCAGCAAGCCTGGTGTCCAGCGTCAAGCGTCCTACTAAGCTAAACACTTAGCCCATAGTAGTTCTAGTAGCGGTATAGCTTTAGGGGCATAAATGTAATTCACATAGCCACAAACTATTAACCACTAACCATTAAGAGCCATTAGCAGACAACAATTTATGGTTTAAGTTTGGCAATATAAAGAAAAGGATAAGCAATGAGCCTGATCAGGAATCTAACAGGTAATTGGATAGCAAAGGAAATTATGAAAGGTAAGGATGGGAGTGCTTTTGTTTAATATTTTGATAGATACAACAAAAGGATAAAAAATAAGAACCTTGCGGTTCTTCAAAAAAAATGGTGGATGCTATAGGACTCGAACCTATGACCCTCTGCTTGTAAGGCAGATGC
>Briea_p1__coassemble_681_pt1 | contig 32378 bp, 15 predicted proteins | sample Briea_p1__metabat2_low_PE_001 | metagenome-assembled genome bin Briea_p1 | reverse complement strand
TTGGTGCAACATACTTTTAAAGTGTGATCTCTATCATTTCATGAGTTTGCCCTATCAAGATTAAACCCTAATGCGCTAAAACTAAGCATTAAAAATTGAAAACTTACATCCTAAACATAAATTAATATCTATTATAGCCACTTACCGCCGCTATTTTACAAATCACCCCAAGCCTCTCCTTTATAATCAACGCCCTCCTCCTAACCAGCTACTCAGATGGTCTACCAGCTAGCATGACATCAGGACATAAGGACTTGGAGTGATTATTAGTTTAGGGAGGGCCCAAATAAAAAAAGCGCTCATCTTACCTTGGTAATTGGGGCAAGATTGCGCTTTTTGGTAATTAGACTAACTATAGCTATTAATTACTTATCTGAGGCCTCTTCACGAGCCTGAGTCATAGCCTTGGTTAACTCTTTGACAAAGTTGTCCTTGTCTAAATCTTCAATGTTAACTGTTAGCTTGCGTCGCCAATTTGGGTACTCTCTAAAGGTGCCAGGCACGTTTACAGGCTTAAGTACGCCAATCCAGTCCTCGATTTGGCTGGAGAACAATACGCATGAACCACGGCACATATGACGCTCAATGCCTAAAATAAGTTCATGAGTCATTTGTGGGATATCATTGGCATTACGAGGCACTTCCTCACCTACTGAGCCTAAGCCATGTAAGCTATCTAAAATGCGTTGCTTATTGTACTTACGCTCATCACCAATGCGCTTAACATCATCCTCAGTATAAATACCGAGCTCTTGACCCATCTTAAGATCATAGTCAGACCACCAGCCTAATAAGGTTGGCATATCGTGAGTAGTAACTGCGCTTAAAGCCTGCTTTTCATAATCTTGTGGAGCAATATAGCCACCATCATGAGCCTTTTCACCAAAGAAGAGCTTGTAAGATAAAGCACCTACTTCCTTTAAGGCAATACGTAACTCTAAAGGAATAGTACCTAAATCTTCGGCAATAATCATACACTTATTACGTTGTGACTCTAGAGCTATGATGCCAAGCCAATCATGAATATTGTTATTAACATAAGCGCCTTCAGTTGCCTTATGTTCAACAGGCACCCACCAGAAACGATATAAACCAGCAGCATGATCAATACGTAAAGCACCACATGATTGCATGTTGGCTCGGTAAAGCTCAATTAATTGCTTATAGCGACTACGACGTAAAGCATGTGGCTCGATAGTAGCAAGACCCCATGACTGGCCTAATGGGCCTAATGGATCAGGTGGAGCTCCAATCTCGGCACTGCCACGATAAATATCATCGCTATCAGCCCAAACATCACAGCTACCCTCACTAACACCTACAGCTAAATCACGATAGGTGCCCAATACCATGCCCTCATCACAGGCAGCTTGGTAAGCATCTTGTAACTGCTCTTGAGCTAAGAACTGTAAGTAGCAATAGAAATATACTAGCTCTTTATTAAGCTCACGCCACTTAATAACAAATGGGCCATGGCACTCTTGATACTCTTTAGGGAATTTCATCCATCCCCAAGCATTAATACCCTTTTGGTAGAAGGTACGCTGCATAGCATCATAAGTTGCCATGCTCATCAAGGATTCACCGCCCTGATTGATGAACTCTAAGAACTTCTTGCCACGATTAGATCTACGATCGGTCATACGATTGTAGTCAAAAATCATTTCTAAAACTTTAAGCTTTAGATCTAAAACTGACTTGTAATCAACATAATCACGATCTCTTAATGACTGAAGCTTTTTAGTAAAAGCACTGGATGCCACATAGTTTTTGGCCACACTACAAGTACTAAACTCAGGAACATCAGGAACACTAATATAGATAATATTGAGCCAGCGACGTGATGATGGGCTATATGGGCTTATCATGTCAGGATCAGGGTTGGCAGGATATCCAGCGTGCAGAGGATTTAAACCAACAAACTCACCGCCACGATCATGTACCGCCTTTAATAAGAGCTTGAGATCATGAAAATCGCCTACACCCCAGTTATTGCGTGAACGTAAAGAGTAAAGCTGTACTGAAACGCCCCAGAACTTACGTCCTTGCTTAATCTCCTCTGGCTCATAGCATTTAAGTGGAGTAATGATTAAGGATTGTTCAATGGAGTCATAATGCACAACCCCATCATCAATAGCTACCTTAAAGGTGTGATAGCCTAAAGGTAAAGAGGCGACCTCTTGAGGAAATTCATTAGGAATGATAAAACGACGAGTATCATAAACTCGACCTTGAACTTCCTCATAATCGGCAATTTCAATTTCGTTTAATGGGCAAGAGCCTTTATAGACTTCACCACTTTCTAAAGTTAATGTCCATGACAGAACAGCTGCTTCACTGAGCTTCTCTAAGGTGCGCATCATAATAAAAGGACGCTCACCTTCACGAATCACAGTTACTGGATCCAAAATTTCGTTATAAGGAGTAATTTCCTCTTTTAAGATAATATTTTGTAGGCCTTTTTCATCTTTGAGGTCATAACCCATAGCGCCTAAAGTAGCTAAACGCGCTTCTTTAGTAATCTGAGTATATTGACCATTGCAATCGTAATAATCACGAGCAATGCCTACATGATCAGCAAATTTTTCTAAATCAATCATCATAATTCTACGCAGAAACCTCCTCCTGACGAAGAGGAGGAAGAAGCGCCTTTCCCTTTCTTAGTTCTATTAACTCTTAATAAGTTTTAGTGTTTAAAGCATGGCCCCTATCTCTTATAGGCTGTCAATCACTTACCGCAGAAAAAGGAGCTAGAATAAACATCCTAAAGTTGTCTACCTATTACTTAACAAATAATATGAGCTCAGGATATTCCCTAAAGGCTTTTTTAGGGCTTTGCCTTGAGGCATGGCTGCCAAAAAATTGTTTTTCAAGCAAATTCTAAAGCTATTTTTATAAATACTCTACCCTATTATCTAGAATAAGCCTCATAGAAAAATTCATAATTTAGGCAGCTATCAAACAAATTAGCTTTCTTATACCCAAGTAAATCCATGACGTAACTCATATTGCCTTAAAAATAGCAAACTAACATCATTCAATGCTCAAAATACTCAACTACTATCTATATAAGTGCAATCCACCTATCTAACGAACTATCATCCCTCACCCATTACTCTACCAACCAACCTACTTACCTTCCTACTTACCTACTTACTTACATACCCTCCTTCCTAACTTCATTAGGATGCAAGTTCAAGTTAATGTGCTCCGTACACTTTTTTAATATAGATTTGTTGTGGCGTGAAAAAAATTGTCGCTTTTTTGCAATAGCGTAGCCCTTATTCATTAAATAATATGGTTTTGCTACCATCTTTTGTACTAAAAGTGATCCGACAATTGATTTTGCAAAGATAGCAAAAAAATTTTAAATAATTAGCTAAACCCTCAAAAAATTTGATAGATATGCACTTTCTTATCATGTTAATTTTGTGCGCCAAGTGCATTTTTTAAAAATATTTGTTTAAAAGTGATTGTACTTAACAAGTTCTTGCTTGAATTTCTCAATAAGTAGAGTATATTTAAATCACTTAATAACTAGTAACCACACAGATAGGACTTTATATTTTTATGACTATTAAAGTTGGTATTAATGGCTTTGGCCGTATCGGTCGTTTCGTTTTCCGCGCTTCCATCTACCGCCCAGAGCTCGGCATTCAGGTTGTAGGTATCAATGATTTATTACCACCTGAGTACATGGCTTACATGCTCAAGTACGACACCATGCACGGCGCTTTCAAGGGCACCGTTGACGTACAAGACGGCAACTTGGTTGTAAATGGCAACGTAGTTCGCGTAACCGCTGAGCGTGATCCTGCTCAATTAAAGTGGGGTGACATCGGTGCAGAGTATGTTGTTGAGTCTACTGGTTTATTCTTAACTGACGAGAAGGCACGTAAGCACATCGAGGCTGGTGCTAAGCGCGTCGTTATGTCCGCTCCTTCAAAGGACTCCACCCCAATGTTCGTAGTTGGTGTAAACGATCAGACCTATGCTGGTCAGGACATCGTTTCTAACGCTTCTTGCACCACCAACTGCTTGGCCCCATTAGCTAAGGTTGTTAACGACAACTTCGGTATCGACTTAGGCTTAATGACCACTGTTCACTCCACCACTGCAACCCAACGTACTGTTGACGGTCCTTCATTAAAGGATTGGCGTGGTGGCCGCGGTGCTTCTCAGAACATCATCCCATCCTCAACTGGCGCTGCCAAGGCTGTAGGTAAGGTTATTCCTGAGTTAAGCGGCAAGTTAACTGGTATGGCATTCCGTGTTCCTACCGCTGACGTTTCCGTTGTTGACTTAACTGTAACCTTAAAGAAGGCTGCTAAGTACTCCGAGATCTGTGAGTGCTTAAAGGAGGCTTCCGAGGGTGCTATGAAGGGTGTATTAGCTTACACCGCTGATGAAGTTGTTTCTTCTGACTTCTTAGGCAACACCCACACCTCTATCTTCGACGAGAAGGCTGGTATTGCTTTAACTGACAATTTCGTTAAGTTAGTATCTTGGTACGACAACGAGATTGGTTACTCCAACAAGGTATTAGAGTTAATCCGTTCCATCGTTGACTCTGGCAAATAATTTAGATTTTCTAAATTAATGCAAATACTCTTTTTAGAGTAAAAAAGGAAAGGGGCTATATGCCCCTTTCTTTTATTTCTACCTAAGCAACACTTATCTTTCAAACTATAGCCCTTTAATAGCTGCTTTTGTCCCATGCTAAGACACTTAATTGTTTGAAAAGATAGCTCTATCACTACTAGTGCTCATTTCCCAGCCTATCCCTGCCTTAATCTCTACCAATTATCAAGACATCCAAGCTAGTTTTGGCGTTGGAGCACCTGGCTATTGAGCTGAAATATGCGCTTATATCTTTAGTATAGAAACTATACTACCAAGCAAACTAGCCCCAGCTAACCGCAGCTAGCAATAGTTAGCACCAGCAGCAGCGGTATCAGCTGCCTCATTAGCAGTCTCATTAGCTGCAACAGCTAGCACCTGCAGCCCCGCAGCATACGCTAGCTTTAACCTTTTTTATCTGTGTGTTTTCAAGCGCCCTATACAGGGCGCTTTTTTTAGCCATACCAACACACAAGCCAATCAACCAGCCACCCTTCCACCCTTCCACAATACTTTAGCAATAGCCCTACCCTATCCATTTAAAGCAGCGACTACCAATCATGGCTCAATCATGCCTTTAGCCCAGCCAAAGGAAAAGCAATACCATGGCCTGTACAGCCCTGGTCTTGGCCTAGACAAGCCTTGCCTTACCCTAGACTATAGCCGTAGCCATGGTATAGCCCTTGCCCTTGGCTTGGCTTGGGCTTTAGTATTATCCATGGCCCATAGCATCGCCAAGGCATTGTCCTTGGCGGTGCTTAGGGATTGCTTAGCAAAGTTTTGCTTTTAGAGAGGATTTTCTTTTAGGGAAGCCTCGATTTGAGGGACTAAGCTCTTGATGGCTATATATGGGGTCTTATTGTTCTCTAAATACACCATAGTATTAAGATATGGCACCATGATCTTAAATAGCTCTTTATAGCCTTCGCAGAAATAGCTCTTACTTACTCCGTTTTGTAAGTCGATACGATGTTTAATACAACCACCATTACATAAAACTAAATAAGTACATTGCTTACAGTCATCACATAATTGCAATTTATGAGCGCTTAAACGAGAGGCCTTTAGTGCCTTGAGGCTGCTAATGCTATTCTCTTCATTAGCTGCTTTTTGACCATTGACTGAACAAGGAATGACTCCTAAGTTAGCTGCCTTTTCAATATCGAGGATATTGGCTAACTTATATTTAGGATATACAGCCTGATCGCACTCGTAAATATCGCCATTAGCCTCTAGTACGAAGTTGTCTGGACAACAATTTTCCCATACGCAAGAATGATGGCCCATGCCTAAGACTTGAGAAATGAGGCTCTCAAATTGGCGAATTACGATTTTGCCAATATCTTTAGCTACCCACTCTTTAAAAATAGCACCCATAAAGGTGCCATAGGCTTTAGGAGTTAAAGAAAATGGTTTAACTTCATAGTTAGGAGCAATGTGGTCAAAATCAGTATTCTCAGGAGTAGTTTCTACTACCTCGGAAAATTGCATAAAGGTTGAGCCTAACTCTTTTAGATAATGATAAACCTCAAGAGGGTGCTCATAATTGCTTTCATTAATACAAGTTAAAGTATTAAAAGGGATTTGATGTTTTTTAAGCAGTTCAATGCCAGCTATCACATCCTTATGGGAGCCTTGCTGATTTTTATTTTTACGATACTTATCATGCAAATGCTCAGGACCATCGATAGACACTCCTAGCAATACCTTATGCTTTTTAAACAGCTCGCACCAATCATCATTAATCAAAGTGGCATTGGTCTGAATAGCATTTTCAATCACTTTGCCATTGGCATACTGGCTTTGCAAGGCAAAAGCTTTTTCAAAGAACTTACGTCCTGCCATTAAAGGTTCACCACCTTGCCAGGTAAAATATACATGGTCGGTAGGACACTCTTTAATATAGCGAACGATAAAGGCCTCAAGCACCTCATCAGACATTATGCCCTTAGTGAGCATTCCCTGCTCTTGTCCTTTTGGCAGATAAAAACAGTAGTCGCAATCAAGATTACAAGTAAAAGAAACAGGTTTAATAGTAAAGTGCATGGTGCTAATCCTTGCCTTTTTTCATATCACTCTAAACAGACGCTCAGTAAGCATCTTAAAGAGATGCGAGAAATAATTATCCAAATACTAATGCCTTCAAAGCTAAACTTACTAGCTAATAAATTTAGCTTTGAAAACTTAGTTGTGACCACAAAAAACCGAGCAACCATTAGGCTCAGGCTCAACAGCTGCTCGGCTTTGCATGATAGAGGTTACCCCCTACCTACCATAAATAAGCTTAGTAAAACTTATTTGTTTAAAGCATCAACAATCTTCTGATACTTAGGTTGGTTGATTGGCATGAGAGGTGGCTTAGACTCATTTAAGCGATCACGGGCAATCTTCTTTAACTGCTCAACTACCTGTGGCTTATCAAAGGTTAAGTCATTCTTCATCTGAAGATCACGTAAGTCGTAAAGACGAGTTGCATTATCCTCAGCAGTGTAGATTAACTGATACTCATTGGTACGAACGGTATAAGTAAACTCACTTAAGTTTTCAGTGTTTGGATTGTGTGGATAGTAGTCTGACTCGAAGCGAACATACTTATGGTAATTATCCCAGAATGGAATATTACGTACATCGAACCAGTGTGAGAAAGAGGTTAACCAAACTAAGGAATCGTGAGGATTGCCCTTGTCCTTGCCATTTACGTAAGGTAATAAGGAAACACCATCAAGCTTTAAGCTCTCTGGTACAGGAATACCAGCAGCATCTAAAGCAGTTGGGTAGAAGTCCATAGCAGAAACGAGCTTATCGTAATTACCAGTCTTTAACTTACCCTTCCAGTACATGAACATTGGGGTGTGAACACCACCTGGGTAGGTCAAGGACTTATAACCAGCCTGAGCACCATTTAATGGTAATGGGCCATCAATTACCGCACCATTATCAGAGGTGAAGAAAATTAAAGTATTGTCTAACTGACCATTAGCATCTAATTGCACTAATAAGCGCTTTACGCCCTGGTCAACAGAGTAAACAGAAGCATAGTAGTTGTCAGCTGTTTGAGAGCCAGTATTAAACTTGGACTGATAAACATCTGGAGCAGCTACGTCATTTGGTAAGTGAGGTGCGCTATAGGCAAGATAGAGCATAAATGGTTGCTCAGTTGCCTTAGCACGGTTTACAGCCTTGATAGCAGCATCAGTAAGCTGATCGGAGATATAGCCCTCAGCCTTTACGTGCTCACGGTTTTCAAACAATGCTGGGCTGTTATAATAAGCAGTTCCTGCTGGGTGGAAACCGAAGAAGTAGGTAAAGCCACGATTTTGAGGCTGACCAGGCTCATCACCATAGGTTACGAAGTTATCGTGATAATCACGGGTTTGTTGATCTTCTGGAACAGGAATATTTGTGATCTTGGATAAGTGCCACTTACCTACGCAAGCTGTGTAGTAGCCATAATTTTGGAATAATTCAGGTAAGAAGGTCTCGGAGGTAGGAATACCGTCTTGAGAGTCAGTATTACCATATACACCAAAACGAGATGGCTGACGAGCAGTCATGATAGCAGCACGTGAAGGGCCTGACATAGCGTGAGCTACATAGCCTTGGGTGAGGCGTACACCATCATCCATTAAGGTACGTAAGGTTGGAGTTGAATTTCTTGCAGCCTCAATAGCTTTTTCAGGAGTAATCTTAAAGGTTGCTACCTGCTCACGATTCTCCATAGTCTTTGGATCAAAAGAGCTCTCGTCGTAAGGTAACTGGCCATAACCTAAATCGTCCATAGTAATTACGATTACGTTTGGCTTATCTTTAGTGGTGTACTCCACTGGTGTAAAGTCAGCAAAAGCTACATTGGTGGCGGTAGCCTTATCATTACCTGCAGCAAAAGCAGCAGAACCAAAAGTAGTTAAAGCTGCGCCCAAAGCAATGGCAGTTGCGCTAAGTTTTAAATTCTTCACAGACTTGTCCTCAAATTTAATTACTGCTTTCTTGTTTAATTGCTAAGACTTATTACTGATCTAAATGGGACTAATATTACAAACTAACCAACTAAAACTATTAGCGACCAATTCTAAAGGGGAGACTAAATTATTAATAAGCAGTGTGTTTGTACAGGTAATTGTTACTATATATTGATCCAATTTAGTAATCAGATATATCCAAGCATTACCCTATCTAACCTATCTTCCTTAGTAAATTTCTAATACCATCAACTACAAATTTTCAGCTTAGGTAAGCATGTTAGAGTCAATGTTAGTATTACTTACTTAGAAGTGTTTTTGGTTAGTACTAACAAGACAGCTTTATCAGATTATTACACTTAATAGCAAAATACACAGACTAATTAGTCAAAGTGTGAATTTTGTCGAAAATTATTTTCTCTTTAAGAACAATGCGCCTAAGCCCTAACACACTAAGATCTTAGTTTACTATGATCGTGATCATAGTTAAAAATGGCTATTACAAGCATGTCTTTGCTAGATACTAAAATACCACTACCGCTCTTTTGGGCTCTTTACACTTTTATACTCAACAACACATTTATCCCTATAAATGAAATAAATTTTCATACACAAAAGCCTGTATTTAAGCCATTTTTCCATAAAAAAAGGGCAACTCCCAGAGCTGCCCTAAAAATTTGAAAATTCTTAACTACTAATTAGCGACCACGTGCTCTTAAAGCAGCGATACGCTTTTCAAGTGGAGGGTGGCTCATAAAGAGCTCAGATACGCTCACACCACCATTGATGCATAAAGCAGAGAACTGACCTTCTTTTTGTACAGTTATAGACTTCATTCTTTGTAAAGCCTGCAAAGCACCAATCATTCGCTGGGTACCCTCTAAGTCAGCAGAACCAGCATCGGCACGATACTCACGATAACGTGAGAACCACATAGAAATTAAAGTAGCACCGATACCAAAGAGAATTTGGAATAAGCTATTAACTAAATAGAAGACAAAGAAGTTGCCACCGCTTGAACCCTCTTCACTATCAGAGCGGCTCATAAAGCTAGATACGGCCTGAGCAGCAATATAGGAGAAGAAGTAAACAAAGGTATTTAACACACCTTGCAACAGAGTCATCGTTACCATATCGCCATTAGAGATATGGGAAATTTCATGACCTAATACGCCTCTTACTTCATCTTGGGACATATTGTTTAATAAGCCTGTAGAAACAGCTACTAAAGCATTGTCCTTAGAAGCACCTGTAGCAAAAGCATTAGGCTCAGCTGAATGGTAAATACCAACCTCAGGCATTCCAATACCTGCACGTTGAGCCATAGAAGCAACCTCATTTAATAAGAAAGCTTCAGCATTGTTGCGAGGCTGGGTAATGATCTCTACACCATAGGCAGTTTTACACATGGTCTTTGACATGAACAAAGAAATCATTGAGCCTACACAGCCAAAAATGGCACACATTACAAATAATCCAGAATAAGCACCTGGAGATAGTTTAATGCCAAATACAGCCATTAGAATTGAGCCGACAATGCCAACTACCACGAGCACGGCTACCTGCATGGCAATGAACAGCAAAATACGCATACCAACCTCATAAATATATGGAAACAATGTATATTGCTAAGTGTACTAAAAATTCCTTAGCTAAAAGATAGGTCTGATTATTATTGATCACAAATTAACCAAATTTTAGCCCACCAAGCCCAAGCCCAGGCAAGCCCACGGCTAAAGCCTTGGCTTTGCCCTGGGCCATGGCCTTAGCCTTAGCCTTAGCAGAGCTAAGAACTAAGTCCTGGGCTTAAGCATGGCACACACAAACTCAGCAGTGCGAGCCATGAGGCTAGCAAAAGCCAAGATATGAGTTTGACTAATAGCTTGCTATGCTAACACCTCCCTTGGATCCTTGAGCCATTGAGCCATTGGACAAGCACAGTGGTTTTTGCCATTATCTTGATAACTAAACCTTAAAGTATAAAGGCCATTTAGCCTCTAGATTTTTAGCCAGATGATAGGCTAAGACACAAGGCACAGCATTGCCAATAATTTTGTAAGCATTGCTAGCTGATACAGCTACATTGGTGGCAGTTTTCCCTAAAATAAATTGGTAATCATTAGGAAAGGTTTGTATACGAGCGCATTCCCGCACAGTCAGTCGTCGCTCAGGTAAACCAGCTAACAGCTCCTGACTATTAGTACCACCATGCTCACTACTTAAGCGTCGATACTCAATATTGCCATGATGCTCTGATCTGATTGTAGGCCCTACATCATTTAATTTAACCTCAGTCTGCCCTTGGCAGTGGCTACCCATAAATTTTGCCTTAGAGAATTTTTGTTGGCTAGGATCATCACTGCAATCTGGTTCCTTTAAGTCAATAAAGGCATCATGACAAGTCACTATAGGCTCCAGGTGATTAACATTTACATCCCCCTTAGCACTATGAGTTTTAATAGGATAAGGATCGTATTTAGGATCAATGCTTTCTTGACTAAGGGCATAAAGAGCCTCTTTAGTTAAGGCACTTTTTTTAAAGCCTATAAAGAATACACGCTCACGAGATTGGGGAACGCCATAGTCAGGGGCGTATAAAACTTTTGAGGGCACAATAAGATAGCCACCATTAGCTGCACTGGCAAAGTCATGCTCAATAATATCTTTAACATTATCAAGATTGGTTAGTCCTTTGACATTTTCAGCTATAAACATTTTAGGCTGAGTAATGGAAATCACTTCCCTTAGCCACATATAAAGCTTACCACGGCTCTCCTCTGTAGGCTCATCCTTATCTAACAACCCACCTAAATGACTTTTATGAGAGTTAAAGCCACGTCTTTTGCCAGCTACCGAAAAGTCCTGACAAGGGAAGCCGCCAGTAACCATATCAATTTTATCAGGAAAGCTAAATTGGCCTTGCTGATAGCTCTTTACCAAGTCAACTATACTATTCAAATGGTAAATTTCATTAGCATTTGCTCTAAAAGGCTCAAAGTAAGAGACCCATGCTGCTTTGGCATAGGGATTAATATCATTAGCAAAGACAGTCTCAAAGTTAGTTTTAGCAAGCTTTACCCAAGCACCATTATCTTGAGTGATCCACTCCTTGTGCATATCTGAGTTAATAGCTTTTTTGAGGCACCAAAAACCTCCCTCAAAACCTATGTCCATACCACCACAGCCAGAAAATAAGGATAGTAATCTCATAATACTAAACGTCCAGCAATTCCCATAAAATGCGCTTTGAGTGCCCTTGTTAACTATGTAAACTAATGCCTCAGTAAAGATAAAAAAATTATAAAGCCCCTACCACTACAATCTCAAGAATACTGTTTTATCTCCCCCTACTCTACCATCAACACTCACTATTTTACTTACCCCTAAAAAACACTTGCCTACCTTCCCAGGCTTTGTCACCTGCATTCAAGCACCCAATATAAGCCATGACCGTGGCCATGTGTTGGCCATGCTAAGGCCAATGCCAGAGCTGACGCTTGCACTAGCGCTGCCAAGAGCTAGCGCTAGCATGCGCTAGTGTTGCGCTCATGGAGGTACCTGATTATGCCTGTTTGGCTGATTGAATCAAATTTATGGCTATACTGTTGGCCTCAAACAGCTTTCAATAAGAGGCTGCTTTTTGCATACTCACTCACCTAAGATAGGTGCATGCTATAATCTTATTATTCAAAAAGGAGTTTTTTCATGAAAGGCACTATCATTGCTATTAATAAAGATAAAGGCTATTGCGATCTTTATAACAGCGAATTATCTGAAACCTATCGTAGCTCATTAGAGGGCTTTGCTAATGATGAGGCGCTAGCTGTAGGCGCTGACTGTGAGTTTGATGCTATGAAAAAGCCATCATTCTTTAGTCCAGGCAATGCTAACTTAACTAAGATTGAAGCTTTAAACCTGCATAATGAAAAAGTTGCTCTTACTACTAAGAACGTTTTTCCTGAGCATGAAATTATCAAAGAAGATCGTAATTACTTAATCGCAGCTGAGGGTGGCTTTGAGCGAGAATGCCGTGCTGCCTTAATTGAAAAAGCTATTGAGTGCCATGCTAATGGCTTATTAGATTTAAAGCTTGAAGTGGTAACCAGACCAGGCGTTAAAGCAGCTTTATTCCGTTATACTGCTCGTCCTGCCATTATTGATGGCCCTAAATATAAGCAAGAGCCAGGTCAAGGACTAACTATTCCAACTAAAGTTGCTCGTCGCAATAGCCCTAACGAGGCCATGGTACGCTATATTCGTGTACTCTTAATTTGCTTCTTATTTATTGCTATTCCATGCATTATGAGCCTCACTCAACAAGGAGTGATCCCATCACCTTTAGTAGGTCAAATGCTTACTGCTGGTATCTTAGTGCTAGTAATGTTTGTCTTTATGTTTATTTCCTTTAAGAAGAAACAAAGTTTCATTCTCAACCTTAAAAACATAAGAAATAGCTAATAGCCATAAGGGAAGCATAAGCTTCCCTTTTTCATATTCTTATAAGGCTAAGCAAACCTGCTTAGCCATAATTCCCAATTACCCTCACATCACGCCACTCAACCGTAAATCCCTCTGGCCTTCTAGCTATATGGCCACCATATGGCCATCTTGCAACCATACCAAGACTACCATCTTGCGACCTGCTTGCCTGGTTGCAACAAATGTAGCCCAATAGCTAGCAAGCCTGTGGCAAGAGAGCAGGTGGCGCTTGCTGGCCACGCCTGCTCTTTGCAGGCCAAATAGTGGGGTGGCGCTAGCCTTTAATCGGAGCTTGGGGTGTGATCTTGGGACTCTGAGTTTAGGTTGCCCTCAACTAATGATGGTAAGTTGTCCTGAGCACGGGCGGCAGCTTCAATTTCGGCCTTTAATGCTGCTTCATCGGCCTTTTGTTGAGCCTGCTGCTCACGTAAGGCTTTTTGCTCCTCTTCATAAAGCATGTCATCTTGAGATACTAGGTCGTTAACAGGAATATTATTCATGCTAACTTGCTTGCCCTCAAGCTTAATGAGCGAGAAGTACTTGCCATTTTTCTCAGTAATCTGTCCTGAGGATAAAGCTGCCATTAACGGCTTGGAATAATCCTCACCTGCAATTTCCTCAACTAAGACTTTGTCAGCCTCGATGTTATATTCTGAATCAAAGCGTGAAATCTTTGGCTTAGGACTATGTTCATCAAAAGCTAAATAGGTTTTACCATTAATAACAAAACTTTGATTTTTATGGCTGTAGCCAAAGTTATCAATAGTAATAGCAATAGTATCGGTAAAGCCCTTTAAAATTTCTTTAAAGACCTTATTAGTTTCAAACTCCTCTCCAGCTCCCTTTAAGATATTTTTAGAGGCATTATAAAGATTAGGAATGGAAATACGCTCTAAAGATCCTGATAGCTTAAAGTTATCTAAGCTATAAAAAGGCTGTACCACATCATAACGAATGTAAGGGAAAGCAAAACCATAATTACCACTATTATCAAAAGATAGCTTAGCCATACCTTCACTATCAGGCTGAGATAAAGTAATCATGGTAGAAATATTAGAAAAAGAAATAGCATCTTGCAGCGATGGATCTCTTACCTCGTCATCAGGACTAAAGCCAATAGCATAGAGAGTGGAAAACTTAAAATCTAATTGCTTAAGATTAACAATTAAGCTTTCAAAGTGGGGCTTTTTATCAATAATACGTGGCAAGAACTTAACATCTAAGCCTAATAAATCTAAGCGATAATTAGGTTTGTCGTTATAGCGCTCCGCACCCTCACAAACCACACCAGCTGAGCTAAATGCTATATCTACATCTTCTGTGGAAGTAGCATGAAAACTTAAGGCATTTTGTCCTAACTTACAAAGACCTGTAGCAGTAGGCATTAAAAAGGAGTCGGTTTTAACACTGCCTTCAATTTTAGGACTAACAGCTGTAGCCTTAAAAGCACCTGTAAAGGCAATAGGCTCTACATTATATTGAGCTAAAATATGCTCTAAATTACCTACTCCAGCTACACTAGACATGGCTCCTGAGATACGTAGTGGGCCAAATAATAAGCGTACGTCGACGGCACCTGAGATAGCATCTACGCCTAAGTTATTACCCTTCTTTAATGGCAATTGATAGAACAATCTACCCTGACGAGCCGTAAAGCTATCCTCACCTGGAGTGTATTGCAAAGATAGTCCTGGCACTTTGCGCTCAATCTTATCCAACACACTATCTAATTTGCTGTCATAAAGATAAGTTGCGACCTTAATTTGTGCTACCAGGAGCAGTGAGCATACCGCTAAAATTACTAGAGACCAAAATAAAATCTTTTTTAGCAAAGCCAAATTAAACATGGCAACTTCCTTTGCAAAAGCTAAATTCTAAAGAAAAAACCCAACAAATCTTAACACAATGATTAAGCTAAATCCCCAAAGCTGATGCCTCTATCTTGAGATATCAACAGTCCCATATCTTAATCTTCCCTAATAATGCTCATTCAACAGCATCACTCTTTTTTACCCAAGCTTTAACCTAAGCCCATGTCCAGCCAAGGGGCTCTGAGCCAGAGTCGTGGCAGGGCCATGAGCCATGGGCTGCTGGCCGCAGATGCTGGGCCAAGACCATGGCATGAGCCATGGGCTGTGCAAGGCCATGCCAGGGGCATGGGCATGGGCATGGGTAAAAATCGATCTTATGGCTTGGGCTAAATATGATAAGTATCTTGTACCAAAGCTAAGATGGCTCCACTTTCTTGTAAAAAGAGTTTAGCAAACTCTCCAAAAAATTGGGTGGTATCGTTAAAGTCTTGCACAAAGCCTACTTTGTCATCATTTTTGAGCTTATCTAAACATTGTTGGGCACAAGTAACATAACGCTCAATTAACTCAAAATTCTTTGGTGAAGAGCTAATAATTTCACAATATAAGCGTGGATCTTGGGCAAACAGACGGCCTACCATCATCAACTCTAGACGATAAATAGGAGAGCTTAACTCTAATAGTCTTTCAATAAAGGAATTGTCCTTTTTAGCACCAAAACTTTCTTTTAAAAAGTTACCATAGGCAATGGTAGTAAAGTGACGCAATGCCTGAATTACTCTCATGGCATCATCATGCTCTTGAGCAGAGCATTCTACTACTCGAGCACCAAAGAGCTTTAATTGCTCCACAATAAAAGCACAGCGCTCATTGTCTCTACCTAAAACAGCTACTACTACCTGCTTTACCAAAGAAAAAGTATCAGGGCCAAACATTGGGTGCAAGCCCATTACAGGGCCCTTATGACAGCCTAACATGGCTTGCATAATGTCACTTTTAACTGAGGTAAGATCGCTTAAGACACAATCAGTCTTAAGTAAAGGTGCTACTTTATTGATAACAGCTACAGTAACATCAATAGGCACACTAACTATGCACCATTGGGCTTGAGATAAGTAGTAAGCAGCTTTAGAAAGCTTAATATCACTAACACTTTGCCCATCCAAATCTACAGTATAGTCATCCACATCTACTATACTGACTTCATAAGAGGCAGCAGCTAAATAACGGGCAAAAAAGCGACCCATAGCGCCTTTGCCACCGACGATACAAACTTTAAAATTATGCTCAGTATGGGCCTTATCAAAAACCATTACTTGGTCGGAGCTAACTGTTGCAGGGTAAATATGAGCCTGAGCATAAGCACCTGAGCCTTTTTGTACATAAGACTCACGTAAAATACGTCTTTGTAAGTCTTGCATTAAAGAAGCTGGCAAGTGGTATTTTTGCTCGAGAAAGGCACCATGCTCTAAAATACTTTTTTCACGCACAGGACTTACCGCTCCCTCGCCAGATACTGACTTTAAAGAAGCAGCTGAACTCACCAAGGCCATTCTTGCTTGAATAAGACAAGCAATTTCATCATCAATAGCATCAATTTGTCCTCTTAGCTCGTCTAATTGAACTTTGGATAGGACATTTTTATCTTTTTGATTAGTAGCTCCCACTAAGAGCTCTCCTCAACTTTTAGGATCTAACAGATAAATAAAGCCCCTAAGAGCGTTCTCTTAGGGGGCATTAGTAATTATTAGCCGTCAATTTCATCTAACAGGCTTTCATCAAAGTCGTCGCTACTTTCGACCTCGCCTTCGGCAATAGGATTAACCTTGTTTTCTCCATACATTAAATACACATCACGTGTTTGAATATATGGATCCACAGCATTATCAACTACTGATTCTTGATCAATTAGTTGAGCACGGTTATGAACACCCTCAAGGACAAATTTACCTACAGTTACAGGCCAAGAAAGAGCGTAGAAAGGTAAACCATCAATAGTATCACCATGGATATCTCGTGCTGTAGTTGGACCATAAAAAGGCACCATTATAAATGGGCCCTGCTCAACCTTGCCTTTGCCTAATACTGTAGTCATAGCCATAGGAGTGTACTTAAGGCCAATATGAGAGGCGACATCAAAAAATCCTAATATGCCTATAGTACTGTTAATCACTAAGCGGGCTAAAGAGGTACCAGAGTCTGCAAAACGGCCTACTAACATATTATTAGGCACGTTATTAATCTCAGAAAGATTATTAAAGAAATTACCCATGGAATCTTGCACCCCACGAGGCAACATAGCATAACCATGAGCTACAGGACGCAACACATAGTGGTCTAAAATATCGTAATTTAAGTACCACATATAGCGATTAGGGCCCTCTAAAGTATCAATAGCATGGCCTGAGAGAATACTATAGCCATAAGTATAATCAGCAGATGCTGCCTGAGCACTAAGCTGTCTTGGCATCATAGGATTGTAATTGCCATGAGCCGCCTGAGCGCTAGGAATATTAAGTGCTGACACTAACAAAGTAGCACACAGAGCGCTTGCTCCAATAAATCGCTTAAACATATTAATCACCATTACCATCGTAGCTTACGAGTGTTCCTATTAATGGAGCAATAAAACTGTAAACAAGTAAAATATCAGTTTTAACCATTGATTATAGGAAAAATCTCTACTTTGCTACATTTTGGCTCTTAGCGCCCTGATTAGGGGCACTCCATCCATCTACTTAACTAAAACCTAATATTAGCCACTAAGACCAAACATTTAACCAAGAGCTATTTATGTTCACTATTTAGCCCCTAATGCCCCGATCTTAACTAAAACTAAGAGTTAGCCCTATATGTAACTTTGGTTTAGACAAGAGCTAATTTTAGCCATTCCTTGCTTTACTTTGTTAGAGCTAGATCGGCATTACTTAACTAAGCCCTACAGCACCATAGCCAGTCAGATAGCCAGCCAGTCAATAAACACGCAAACAAGCAAGTAAACTTACTCCCAAGTTTTGTGCTATCCCCAGCCAACCAATCAAGCCCCTTTACTTTCCATGCTCAGCTAAGCCCTGCCCAGACAACCAGCCCTAGCCACCTTAGCGTAAGCATTTCTCAGCTAAGCTAAGATTAGCTTAGCTTGCATGGCTTTAATAAGCTTTAACCTTGTTTGCACTCTCTAAGTGAATCTTAGCTTTAATGCGCTTGGCTAGGAGAAGCATGGCAAAGCTTGACTGAGCTTGGCTTTGCAGAGCATGGCGTAGATTGCATAGCTTGTTAGTGCTGGAAACAGCTTGCTCTTAATTGGCTTGGCTAGCTTTGTAACTTGAGTTGGTTTGGCTAAGAGCTGCCAAAATGCTTATTGAACCGCTGCTAATTAGTAGCTTTATTAAAATTTAGGCACCTAACAATACTTATTAGGTGCCTACTGCTTATTATTTAATGAGCCTACTCATCTTCTTCGATGACCATTAAGTCCTCAAGAGAATGGGCATATTTAGGCTCTTCTTCCTCTTCACTCTTTTTCTTAGAGCGTTTTGGCTTACTTACATTAGCAACTTCAACTTCCTCGTCACTAACTACGCCTACCACCACGTCATTTTCATCTTCCACTAGAGCTTCTTGATGTAATGACTCTAAGAAATCAAGTTTAGATAAAGCGGCCTCAGTACGCTGTTGCTCACTAATCTTGCGCTGTTCTTTAATCTTAGTAGCATAAGCCTCAGCATCAAAATAATGACCCTGAGCATCCTTTAACTTAGACTGAGTTTGAGGTTGTGCCTCTACCATATCGTCATCGCTAAAGAGTGAACCTAACATTGACTGTTGAGTCAACTCAGAGCTATTTTCTTGGCTGTCTGACTGGCCTTTAGCTTGGTCTTTGCCCTTGGCCTTAGTAGCACTCTTAGTAATAATGGCTTTAGCCTCATCACTAATATCTGCTGTGGCTCGAGGACCTGCAAACTTGCCTTGCTCATTTAAAATACGCTCATCCAGCTTCTGATAGAGCTCATCTGCCTCCTCGGCACTTAAAGCACTAATAGCATCGCCTTGAGACTTAGCATTAGCACTCATGAACGGAGCTTTTGCTACCTGCTCTTTAAGCTTACGCTTAATAATGTAATCATCGAGCTCATAGTTAACTACTGTAGACTCGTGACTTTCTTCATCACGATAAACAAAAGCTACATGGTTAACATACTTCTCAATAATATCGAGCTTTTGCATTGGGGTAGCAATTAACAGCTGCAAATTAAACTTACTAAATAAAGTTAAAGCATAGTCTACAGACTGTGGAGAACCACGACCAAAGGCCTCATCAATAACTACAAAGCGGTAAGAACGATCAGCGTAGTTATAAGATAATGAAGAATTATCTTGCTGTCCATGTACTTCATCTACGCTCATGCCACTATCAAGTGCGCTATTAACTAATAGACCACCCTTTTGACGTGCTTTAGAGCGATACTGATAAGCAATAGAAGAAGCTAATACTGTATAAGCAAGCTTTTCCTTCTGACCACCAGACTTACCACCTGAATCCTCATAGTAATCAGTTTGGCTATCGTCTATGCGGCTATGCTCAGAGGCTGCAAAATCGAACCACTGCTTAACATCGGTAACCTTATTTCTCCAGCGGCGATCAATGTCAGCACCGTTAACTTCACCCTTAAAGCGGTCAATCAAGGCTTTAACCTGATAGAATCGGCTTTCAGCATTTTCTAAGCTACCGTCAGCATTAGAGGTGCTAGTGCAGTTACGTAGGTCAATTCTAAATTGCTTAATTTCTACATCAGGATTTTCACGGGCCTCCATTTGGATATAACGATCCACATTGAAGTCCACATCCTTCATGATGATATTAATATCAGCAATACGCTCTTTGATCTTGCGGCAATGAGTAATTAAAGCTGCATTTAAAGTACCGAGCTGATCAATGGTCTCACGATTGAGCTTGTCCTTAAAGGCATCAACAAAGCGTGGTAAATCATCAGTCATTAACTTATCTAAGAAGACCTTAAAGTCCTCCCAGGCAGCAGCACGAGAAGCATCAAGATTTCTAGCAGCCACAACAAAGGTCTGGCTAAAGCGGCTTTGCATATTAACCAGCTCTTGAGCAATGCTAGACTCATTGGACTTAAGCTTACCAATTTCTTGCTTTAAGTTGTTTTGTACCTCAGACATAACTACGTCAATATACTCATACTCTAAGGTAGAGTGACGAAGACGTCTTAAGGCATTTTCAATTAACTTTTCAACACCGTGCTTAATGTTGTCGCTTAAGAACTTAACAGGCTCAGATAAGTCCATGGCGTTTTGAAATTCACGCACATTGGTCTCATTACGAGATTGCACCTGACCTAACTCTTTAGAATTAGTCTGGAGGCGCTCACGTAAGATAATACGATCTTGATTGTATTGCTCTAAGCGCTTTTGTAAGGTAGCAAATACATCATTGGTACGTTGCAACTCGGCAATTTCATCCCTAACACGGGCAATACGCTCATCAATGCTTTGATAATCAATCTGGTTGTAAGACTGATAATCTTGTAAGTTCTTGATGACAGTAATCTGATTAGAGATAGTAGCACGTTCCTGTCTTAAGTTCTTAAGAGCCTCTTTGGCAGTAATATGCTGAGTATTAAGTGCGCTAAACTCGCTCTTTAATAACTTAATCTTATCTTCGTTAGTCCAACCTAAGACATAATCATTGCCTGTACGGCTACGTCTATCGTCCTTTTCGTTACGACCACCAGTCTTGTTCATACCTGATGGGGTTAAAGCCATACGCTCTTGACGGTACTCATCAAGATCTTCGGTACAAACAAAGTTATAAGAGCGCTCTAAAAACTGTCTTAAATAATTTTGGAAAGTAGGATCGTTTTTAATCTCGATCTTTCTTGGTAAAGTTTCAGAACCACTGCGACGGCCAAAACCATTAAGCTGACCTGCAAACTGAGAACCCAAGGAAGTGTTGATAGTATTCTTGTTATTAAAGTCATTCTCTTTAATACGGAAGAATACCAAGCGCATGCCTAAATCGTGCTTATTAACATACTCAGTTACAGCACGATAGTATTGCTCAGGTACCAACATGGAAATAGCAAAGCTATGTAAGACCTTTTCAATAGCTAATTCCCACTTCGCCTTTTCCTCGGCCTTGATTTGCATTAACTCACCAGCAAAAGGCAAGTCACTCTCTTTACAGCCAATATGGGAAACAATCTCTTTACGAATATCAATATAACGTGCAGGGATATTGTTCTTTCTATTAACTAAAGAGCTAATCTCAGTGCCTAACTCATTAAGACGGCTAGTTAGCTTATCGAGCTCCACTGTTCTTTCAGCAGTATGATTCTCAAAGCTATTTAACTTTTCATCTAAATTGTTATGCAGAGCATTAAGATCAGTATGTAACTTACTAAACTTCTGTTGAGTATCAACAGGAGGCATACCTACCTGAGCTAATAAGCGGCTAAACTTCTCATAAGCGTTATGGATACGCTCTCTATCAGCCTGATATTGCTTTAGATCCTGATTTAAGCTATCTAAGCGGTGACCACCTTGCTGCTCTAATTCTGATTTAGCCTCAATAATTTGATTATCAAGGCGCTCAAGATCAGCATTGATAGTTTGAGTCTCACTGTTAAGCTGGGCAATACGCTCTTGGCTCTTCTCAATCTCTACTTGTAAGAACTCAGACTTTTTCTTGTAAAGGTATGGAGGAGCGCCCGCATCGCACTTTTGTAAAAACTCAATTTGAGATTGGATGCTCTTATACTCTTCACCCTTTTGGCAAATAGGCTCTAGAGCTTCAACCTGCTTTTTAGCCTCCTCTACGCTTTTGTAGGAGGCATCAAGGTCATTAAAGCGCTCAACTAATTGCTCTACTAACTCATCACCATTAAAGTCCTCAAGCATTTGCTTGCGTACGAAGTCAGAAATATTGCTAATTGACTTCATGGAAATGGTCTTATAGAACAGGTCTAAAACTTTGGTATTCTCAATACCAAAGAGGCGCTGCATCTGGCTATAGTACTCACCAAATTGGTCAAAACGAGTAGCACCGAGCTTCTTAAGCTTTGCACCAAGCTCACGTATGTCCTTAACAGGCAAGATATCTTGCTGTAAGTTAAAGTCTTTATTGGCAATAAAGTAATAACGTGAAGGGCTAGTCTTAGGCTTCATCATGACCAAGCACTGAATTAACACTACATGCTCATCTAACTTTTGGTTGTAGAAAGATGCCATGATAATGGTTAATACTGCTTTATCTTTAGAACGTAAACCCAGCTCAGTCTTAACGCCAGAGCTATTGTCGTTCTTATAAAGACCTAACACATAAGATGCCAGATTACGTTCACCCTTCTCAGCACCTGCTGCCTGGTTAAAAGTAATCTTCTTTACGTCATATAACAATACGGTGATAGCATCAATAATAGAAGACTTACCAGCGCCGTTATCACCAGTCATAAGTACATTTTGACCACCAAAATATACAGTCTTAACGTTATTATTAAAGCTACCCCAGTTATAAACATCAACACGCTCTAATCTAAAGCCATCGACATTAACAGGGCGACGAGCAAAACGCTCAATTTCCTCTTGAGATAAAGAAAGTACATCTTGCCCATCTGCAATCTCAAGCAAGCTATCACTTCCAACCTCAACCATCTGTTCACTGCCCTTTTGCTCAGCAGCCCCTGCTGCAGCTACTGCGGCCTCAGTGGCCCCAGCAGCCACAGCGGCCCCTGCTGCATCAGCAGCATCCGCAACACCCTGCTCCTGAGCACTCTCCTGCTCTACCATCTTAGTAGCATCAGCACCAGCGCTGGCACTGGCACTATCGCTAGCACCATCACCGCCTTCGCTAGTGGTATGGGATTCATTTGCCTTTTGAATCTCAATTGCTTCATTAGAGCTAAAATCAAGCTCTAATGCCCCCATATTAGACTTAGCCATAGGCTCATCACCAATTAAAGATTGATCTTGCATAAATAAAACCTGTACTAGTCCTCTAAAGAGCCAAAGTCATAAGCAGCATCATTTTCGGTAGTAAGGCGATTCTTAGCACGACCACCATCTTGAATGTGCTTAACATAGCTGTCTAACAAGTCATCAGCTTGCTTGAGAATTTCAGGGGTAACAATCACACTAATAATGCGCTTAATCTCAATACGATCTAAGAGCTTATTTTCCTTTCTGGCACTATTACCAGAATTGTTCTTACCTAATAAACCTAAAGAACATAAGTTATCAATGGCCTTGTTTAAGCTATCGTCTAAACGCTTCTCATTGGTAATGTTATGTACAAAGGTTTTTACTAAAGAAATAATCTCAGAGCGCTCTAATACTAAACGACCAAATTGTCCTGACATATCAAACTCTAATAGTCTTTGGCGTAAGATGATAAGCATAAAGCTCTCATAAAACGGTAATGGTCGCTTGCTTAATAGCTGAGGAGGTCTTTGGCCTGCATCAGTAGGCAATTCTTCATCAGTTAAGGAACGTACATAAGCATATCCTGCATCCTGGTCTACTACTAAACGTAAGAATAGACGACGGCAGAATTCCTCAACTTCACGCTCTTGACGGATTAAGGACTCAAATAAAACCTTATCGTCTTCACGATCAATGTAGTTCTTTAATAAAAATACTACTAAAGCACCAGGCTTCACTAAGCGTGTGGTGTTTTTAGCACTGCTAGCATTAGCAGCTGCCTCAGCAGCCTCAACCGCCTCTACAGACTGGTCTTCATCGCTATACTCACCAGCCATATCATCCTCATATGAGGAGGCAGGACTTAAAGTAAAGCCATCTGCATAGCCATGTTCACCGCCCTTATTTGTTTCTAGCTGACCTAAGAGCTCAGGATAATTTTGTCCATTGTGCTGATTGTTATTAGCACCATTTTCATCATAGATTGACATATAGCTTCCCAAAATCAGAGAAATACACCATTAGCGGCGCTTTAAAGTAAGATGTTTTAACTTTGCAACACGCGCTACTCTATTGCCATCAGGGTCTAAAGCCTCCCAGCGATAGAGATCGTAGCGCTCAGGATCTTCGATAAGGTCAAATCCCAGCATAGCTAACTTCACATAGGTTGTAAGCTCGGTAATACCATGATCTAAAGGATACTTTTGCACAATGTCATATAAATCGACCTCGTCAGCGTTATCCATAAACTCACTAATACGGCTAGCTAACAACTCTGGGTTAACCACTACTTGATCAAAGAGCTTATGGTCATCAGCCTTAAATTCGTCCTTTTTAATTTCAGTATTAAACTCTAAACGATCTGATACTGAGGCCAATGGGCGATCATATGGCAAATTAATTTCTGCTCTTGGTATTTCAAGCTCAAATAACTCTGGCGGCAATACCTCTAAACCATCTTCTTTGGTTAAATCGGAAACCTTTTGGGTGATGGATTTAATACGCTCTTTTAAGAAACGATTAGCATCTAAATTAGCAGGCTGTAAGAAGCTCTTAATACGCTTAGTTGAAGCACCCATAATGCGCTCAATGTTTAAACGAGCATTTAGCCATGAATCATGGATATTATGAATACGCTCGTCCTTGTGCAAAGAGGCAACAGCTTTATGGTTAATTAAGTTGTCAATTCTCGTCATAATTAGCTCATCATCTGAGGATGATAGCAATAAGCGAGAGAATGCCTTTACTGAGCGACCTTGATCAGTGTTTTCAATGTATTCATTTTGATCAAAGTACTTATCTAACAACTCGCCTCTAGGGCCTGTCCAGTTTAAGATGTCTTGCATAATCTCCTTATCAAGATTACACAAGTTAGCATCTACCTGCCTAAAATCGTCTAAAAGCTCAATGGCATCGTGCTGGAACTGTAAGAAACGCTCACGTATTTGTGAGTCAGAAAGACTGATAACTTCGCCCTTTTTGGCCTTTTCAATCTTTTCATCTAAAGCAGCTCTTTGTGCTAATAAATCGTCCAAGTACATTTGGGCATTGCCCTCAGTACTCATATGAACTTCTTTTAGAATCTCTAAAATTTCTTTAAAGCGGGACTCTGTTGGCACAAAGTTATTAGAGTACTCATTCATGCTCACTACAAAAGAATAGGCTTTTTGTAGTTCTGGAGTAATTTTGTATAAAGGCTCAGTACCTGTTTGACCATCATACTCACAGTAAAAGTAGCGTAGCGACTCTGATGACCATTGGCGTAAGTAGTAAATTGGATCGTCTTTAAGCTCTGCGCTATTTAAACGCTCTTCTTCTTTCTTTTTACGCTCAGCTATCTTTTGGGCTGATAACATAGCACTGTGCATAGCACCATTAGCGCTAGCATCGCCGTCCAAACTACCAGCATTAGCCTCTTGCGGCACGCTATTGACATCAGCACCTGATTCTTCCAAATATTCTTGGTAGAAATTACTGTTATCTAAAGAACTACTCTCAACATTAAGATATCCACCATTAATAGTGAAAATAATGTCCTTTAAAATCTCTACTAACTCAGACTCAGGGGCACTAGTACGAGACTGCTTAATATAAGCCTCATGCACAAAAGTTAAAATCACTGGTGCATTATTAGCACAGAGCAAATTCCACGCAGCATTATTCGCTCTGTGGGAGACAAAGAAACGATAATCGATATCCATAAATCAATTTGCGAGACATCAACTTGTCACTTATAACAAGAGGAAAATCGCATCATTCTCCTTAAAAAATTCTTATGACAGCCAATTAGACTTGTACTGACACCAATCGATGTATGGAAGTTCTAAGCTTACATTTACATTTATGAGCCAACTGTTAACTGTAGGTTTAGGCACTTTCATAATAAAAGACGACCTTAACAGCCCCTTACCAAACCAAACATAATCAGCTTAAGCTAATAGACTTATAATATGCCTACAGCCCCCAATTACAACGCCCGCTCATCTGCCTTAAGCACTTTTTAATGAGCAAGTTCTAAAAGCAAAACATCCAACCATCCAAAGCACTTCTAAAAGCGATAAACTCCTTTAAAAATCAGGTTGGATTCTATACTTTTGCAAAATGTACATTATATCATTTTTATACTAACCATGTAAAAATTGTGCACTTTTCCACACTATCCTTAAGCTATCTATCATCACCCCTAAATCCCTCAGCACCTATAAATCAAAACTTTAAACGCCCGCACCTCATAGCATTGCTCATTTCAATGCTTTTTCCATGTCGACTAAAAACCAGACTCTAATACGATTTAAGCCTCTATCATTCAAAATAAAGTTTCACGTTTTTGTTAACATCTTGAGCAAAGCTTTGATCTTTTCAACCAATCTCTAAAACCAAGTTGTCCCAACTCAAAATTTTGTGATTACATTAAAAAAATACTTATTTCATTGTGAGGATAATCCCGTAATTAGTACGTTTCCGCCCCTATGCTTAATATCTATATGCTATAATAATTCATATACATTCCAGAAATAAACCTCGCTAAAATTTTTTGGTAAAAAATTCTATTTGAAAGCTTTTCTGAAAGAATTTATATATTAGTTATATAAATATAACTATATACAAAGAATGAGGGAATTTTACTTCTAACAACAAGAAGAGTATAAGTTCTTAAAACGTGATATAAATGCTATTTATAGAGATTTTTTTGTGATAGAGTAATAGCTACAGCATATTACTCAATATGCTGATATGACAACATATTACTTCAACAACATATCAGCAACAAGGAAATTTCATTATGAGCAAAAATACCTTACAAAGCAACCCATCTCTTTCTTCTAATCGTGATCTTAAAGACTTTAATCCTCTTAAACACTTTTCTCAAGATAACTATAAAAACAATTATCCTGGCTGTAATGACTTTCTAACAGAAGATAGTCCTCACTTATATCAAGTTACTAAGATTGAACTTACTTCAACTTTAGATAACTTAGTAAAAACATTAGTTACTTATAACTCTCCAGAATATGTTGTTGAATACCTATCTAATGAAGGTTTAAATTGGCCTCAAAAACAGAAAGATCATTTAGAGGTAGGTATTTTTCATCTAGGAAATGCTTTAATTTGGCAATGTGGTCAGAGCTCCAATTTTGCCTTCAAAGATGTATTGGAACTTACTACTCAGTTTTGTATAGCTAATAATGTAAGGGGATTATCAAAGTCTTGTTTCTATGAGCACTTTAATGTCTGCAACCAAGTATCTTTGTTGCAAAATTGTTGTGGTTTAATCCAAACAAATAATAAATGTGAATCTATCCCTGTTTTCAATCAGTTATGCTGCACTAATGATGATTTTAGTTCATATGATACAAGAGAGTTGCTCAGGGCAATTATTAGCGCTTATCGAAATGACTGGGATATCAATACACTACAAGAAAACCACAAAAATATTATCTTCTCTATTGATGAGAGTGTTTTGAATTTATTAAAGCAGGCCATGCCATCGCCAGAAGAAAGCTTATTTAATCCAGCCGTAAACCAAGATTCAGAGCCTCCAAAAAGCATATGGTGTGAGCCCAATATAGAACCACGTTATGCTTTATATCATGCCAGTCGTAATAGGATAAATGACTGTTTGCATGACGCATATACTAATGCCATTCAGCTTCCTCCTGTAAATGAAAATGCCAAAGCTCTATGTAATATATTGGGTGTAAATGATATTGTTGCGATAGACGGCTCTGGGGATCACTTAGGGGATAATAAGGCATGTAATGAGTCTTTTGGCTCTACAGCCTTTGGTTTAGCTCTGCATAAAGCACAATCGCTAGTTTACGATATGACTTTGTTTATTGACATTGATAGTGGTACCTCAAATGAGCAGGTACGACTACCAATGGTAGCTGAGAAATATCAAGATAAGAACATCCAAATAAATGCTGATAGGCGCTATTGTTCATACGAACTTTTCAAGCAACTAAATCTGCTAGGAGTCCAATTTGTTATTAGGACAAAAACAAATTTCCAGCCCGATATTATGAGTTGTGTTGAAATTGATGCTAGCTTTGATTATAGAAAGTCCTCTTTTCACAATGCTCATATCATTAGTTCCTCAAAGCATGACCCTAAAACTACAAGTAGGCCATTACCTGTGTCTTGTAATAATATTAAGGTATACCATTGCAGTGGTTCTCTACACCCAAGCGATACAGATGGCTATTTCTACATGATTGAGGTTCCTAACCCTTATTCTAATGACGGAGACTATGCTCTGCTATCGACTAATGTTGATTTAAATTTGGATGACCCTGTTAAATTCTTAGAGAAGGTCATGGCAGTTATTGCCTCATACAATTTTCGTTGGGGCATAGAGACTACTTTTTGTTACGATAAAAAGTGCACCTCTCTAGAGAAGGTGTCAAAACTAGATCCTCCTCTTGCCGCTACAGTCATAGCTTATAGCATTCTTTCGGAAAATATAATAAACCTTATGGCTCGGTATTTTTATTACCAGCAGGCGTTAAATGAGCAACAAGGAAATGAAGTCATTATATTAGAGGCTCTACCTTACTCATCAAGATCTCTTTTGTTAAAGGATCATTGTTGTCGCGACTTTCTATGTTTATTTTTTGATAAGGCAAACATTAAAACATGTGAAAGTCTACCTTTAAATCAACGATTGATAAGGAATATTAAAGCTTGTAAGAAAGCATGCATTTCCAAAGAAAACATAAAAAGGAGTCTTCAGTCTCCTAATAGATTTAGTGGCGAAAAAGTTTGTGAACTCTTTAAAAAAGAGATTGAGCTGCGCAATATTGATAATAATCAACTTAAGGAAATTGATCGTATTATCAAACAAGAATATGCTCTAAATGCTGATGATTTAGACTGTTGGACTAATTTGCATATCAGTAATTTCAAGTTAGCTTTTGAGTGTAATTATAAGGCAGCTTGTAAAGCTACTTCATTTTTGATGCGTAAGACATATATAGACGTACATGAGTTAGACTGCTTGCGCTTAAAAATAATTAATGTGGCTAAAGAAAAATTAAAAAATGCTCAACTACCAAAAAGGGTAGTAGAGTATTTTCAGGAAGTAGTTGAGTTGTTAGATTACTCATATAAGCTGGCACCAGCAGGTACTATGCTTTAGTAAAATTTAGGCTACTGTTGGTTGTTTAAATGTCACTAATAAGGTGGTAGGGAACTATTTGTTCATTTTTTGCATTTTTTATAAAAAATGATAAGCAAGTCACACTAATGTTTCGTTCGCCTAATCGTATAATAACTGTACATATATTTTTCAGAAAAATTGCATAGTTTTGGTAATAAATTATTGTGCCAAGTTTGAGAAAGCTATTTCTGGAATGTATATGATAATAATTATTATTATTTCTGAAACAGGCGTTTGGAGTAAGCAGTTAAATGGTTGCATTTCTTGGGATAACTTTTGTCTTATTAATTATTGTATGGTGTATCTATCGCTTTTTTAAGCCAAACCTTTATAAGTTACAAGATCTTTACTCATCCATCCCAGAGTATGATCTGTATTATCAATCTGCTATTGAAGTCCCTTCTTATTTTAATGCCCAACAAAGCCCATCTTTTGCTAAAGATAAGGTAGAACAAACGATCTTTTATAGCACTGTCTTTAAGGCTCTATTAACCAATAATTGTCTTAAGACAAGGCTAATTAATCCTAACAATATGCACTTTGTTTGTTTAGCCGCAAATGCCGCTGCTAAAGCAATTGAGGATAAAAAAGGCTCCATTAGAGAACAATACAATTTTGCCTGTTCTATTGTGTGTCTTTTAGCTAAAAAAAGCGCTTTTAAGCATAATGTAGAAGGTTACTGCTCAAACAAGATCGCTGAAATATTAGATAATCAGATAAATATCCTGAGCATTTTTGAGTTTAGAAGCGAATACTATACAGAAGACTTGCAGGTAAATAATAGAAACCTTGCTTTAAGCTGCTCTAATTACGATGACATATTGTTAAAATCAGAAGTTGATTCTGCCAAGTTACAGTCACAATCTACAGCTCATAATAACGGCAATCAAGAAAATAGCAATTTACCTACCCAGCAAACACCAGCTACAACTTTAAACACTCAAAGCACAAACCAAAATAAGCTTGATGACAGCTTAAGCTCTGACACCAAGAAAGATATTGTTTCTGGCAACAAAGAACTAGCAACTCAAAGAATCAGCCCTACAACAGCAAAAGATAGTGTTAGTGCAACGCCAAAACAATCTCCTGCCAAGGCACTATCTGACACAGCAAACGAACCAGTAATTAGCGATTGGTCATTAGAAAGCCATTATAAAGAAAAAGATGGCTCTCAAAGCTTTGCTAATACACAAGATACAAGCTCTACTTTATACCAAGAGCAAGAGCATGCCCAAGCTCAGTCCCTAGCCAAGGCTCAAGAGCAAGAGCAACGCTCAGCTCAAGCTCAAGCTCAAGCTCAAGAGTCTACTTTCGTTCGTCAAAGTGAAGAAGAACGTATTAAGAGTGCTTATGAGAATTTATCAATCAATCGCTATAACTTTAGATTACTTGATGTTAGCTACTTTAATAAATCAGCATTAGAGGCTTTGGAGTATTTAGAAAAGAACATCAGATCCCTAAGTCGAGTTGGCTTATCCAACATGAGTGAAAATATTAAAAAACCTTTAGAGGACTTTGTTCGTGATGGCCTAAAGCAAAACAAACTCTATGAGGCTGCTCAAAAAATTGAAAAGCAAGATGAGCTATTGTTGCAAACCATTTATGCTTTTTCATGGGCTATCTCTCATATTAATCCAAACCGCTATGAGCAGCAGATTTTCACGTTAGAGGCCATTATTGGTTGTCTGTACTTTAAGTGTTTTGATGATGCCTATTCGTCAACATCTGCTATTAAGTCCTACTTAAATGAGATTAAAGAGTCTGATGGCTTAAATGACAATCAAGCCTCAAATACACAGCACTCAAATAGCTATGATATTGGTAGTTCTTCTTCTAATTACCCTGAACAAGACTATGATTATGCGCAAGATACGGTTAATCGCCTTAACCTTAGAGATAGTAGTGTTAATAAAGTTGTTTATAAGGCTTTCAAGCAATTTACAGCAGATCAACAAAGCTATATTAAGGATATAAAGCATTATTCTTTACTAAAAGCCAAGGCTATGAAGATACTCAAAACTAATCTTAGTTCCATTGTGTCTTTGAGCGAGCATATGCTTGAGGGAAAAAATAAAGTTAAGTTAAATCAATTCGTTTACGATAAGCTCAATGAATACCATCTTTATGAAGATGCAAAAGACCTATCTTTCAAAGGAAGTCTTAAACAACAAGTAGTTAACTACTTTTCCTTTGCCATGTTTTTAGCACAAGGAAATTTGCAGGAGCAAAAGATATTTGCTTTAGAGGCCATGCTAATTTGTTGCTTTTATGATGGCTTTGAGACTATTGAAGACTATATCAACTTATACTTGTCTGAAAGTTTTGATTCTGAGAACGAGTTAGAAAGTGATGCCATTGCAAATCAAAATCATGAACCAGCTTCACAAGGAAGCCATGAGTTAAGCAGTGTTCAATCTAACCAAGACATTAAGGATAGATTAGAGACAGACATGTCTCTTGAGACTGCTACTAAGCCAGAGCATGAACAAGATAAGGCTATGGAGCAAAGCTCAAGTCAAAGTTTCATCAGCAATCCTGACAGCAGCTTAAAACCAAACTCTCAGGCATTAAATGCTAATAGCAGTTTAGAGAATGCGCAAACTATAGCCTCTGACGATAGCGATAGCGATCAATCTAGCCAAGAAACTAAGGATAGATTCGAGCCTGACATGCCGCTTGAGACTGCTACTAAGCCAGAGCACGAACAAACTAAGGCTATGGAGCAAAGCTCAAGTCAAAGTTCCAGCAGCAATCCTGACAGCAGCTTAAAACCAAACTCTCAAGCATTAAATGCTAATAGCAGTTTAGAGAGTGCGCAAACTATGGCCTCTGATAATAGCGATCAATCTAACCAAGAAACTAAGGATAGATTCGAGCCTGACATGCCGCTTGAGAATGCTACTAAACCAGAGCACGAACAAAATAAGGCTATGGAGCAAAATTCCATTAGCAATCCTGACAGCGCCTTAAAACCAAACTCTCAGGCAATAAATGCTAATAGCAGTTTAGAGAGTGCGCAAACTATGGCCTCTGACAATAGCGCTCAATCTAACCAAGAAACTAAGGATAGATTCGAGCCAGACATGCCGCTTGAGACTGCTACTAAACCAGAGCATGAACAAGATAAGGCTATGGAGCAAAGCTCCATAAACAAGCCTGACAGCGCCTTAAAACCAATCTCTCAGTCATTAAATACTAATAGTAGTTTAGAGAGTGCGCAAACTATAGCCGCTCAAACAAGCCATCAACCAAAAATCTATCATGCTGAAAATTCATCATCAAGCATTAGGCAAAGCTCAAACTCTGGCTATGGTTATGGCTCTAGCTCTGGCTATAGATCCGTTTCTAATTTAGGGGTAGGGCAAACTCATGAAATGATAGAGATCACACTTTAAAAGTATGTTGCACCAA